>OODE01001276.1_pt1 | contig 16898 bp, 14 predicted proteins | sample 1671771 | NCBI WGS metagenome assembly OODE01 (sample SAMN06348191, study PRJEB24527) | human gut metagenome | biome: human gut; feature: ankylosing spondylitis patient; material: feces | host: Homo sapiens | place: China | collected 2015-10 | reverse complement strand
ATATACCAATCGCGGTTTGATTATATAAGAAGAAAGAGAGATGTGAGATACATGAATTTAATTGCAGCAGTAGATAAAAACTGGGCCATCGGCAGAAATAATAAGCTGCTGGTGAGCATTCCGGATGACATGAAGTTTTTCCGTGAGACAACCACCGGAAAAATCGTTGTCATGGGACGTAAAACACTGGAGAGTTTTCCGGGAAAGAAACCGCTGAAAAACCGTGTGAATATCGTTCTGACAAGTGATCACAGTTATCAGGTTGACGGAGCTGTGATCGTGCACGATATGGACGAACTGCACGAAGAACTGAAAAAATACGACAGCAAAGATATTTACGTCATCGGCGGTGAGAGTATTTACAGACAGCTTTTGGATGAGTGCGAGGTGGCGCACATTACAAAAATCGATTTTGCTTACGAGGCAGATGCCTGGTTCCCGAATCTGGATGAGAAAGAAGAGTGGGTGGTTACCGCGGACAGCGAGGAGCAGACCTACTTTGATCTGGAATATTATTTCTATAAATATGAAAAGAAGGCATAAAGCATGAGTAACTTTTTATTTAGTATCAATGTGACGATACCGATTTTCCTTGTCATGGTAATTGGCTACTTTTTACGTCGGATCGGTATGCTGAACGAAAACTTTGTCACGGTGGCAAATAAGTTCAATTTCAAGGTGACTTTGCCGTTTTTGCTGTTCCGTGACCTGTCATCCGTCAATATTCAGGAAGTATTTGACCTGAAATATGTGCTGTTTTGTGCCATTGCCACTTCTATCTGTTTCTGGAGTGTGTATGGCCTGACAAAAATTTTTATGAAAGACAAATCTATGGTAGGTGCTTTTACTCAGGCTTCCTTCCGCAGCAGCGCGGCGGTTATGGGACTGGCATTTATCCAGAATATTTACGGGCAGTCAACAATGGGATCCCTGATGATCATCGGTGCGGTTCCTTTGTACAACATATATTCCGTGCTTGTACTGACATTTGAAGGAGATTATCCGGAGAATGAGCGCGATACAGGCAGAATCAAACAGGCTGGTATCAACATCCTGAAGAACCCGATTATCATCGGCATAGTCCTTGGTCTGATCGTGGCATTATTACATAATCCACTGCCGGAACTGGTAAATTCGACCGTAAACAATGTGGCAAAGATGGCAACCCCACTTGCATTGATCGGACTTGGCGCGGGCTTTGAAGGAAAGAAGGCACTGGCAAAGATCAAACCTACCCTCTGGGCTGCTTTTAACAAGCTGATCGCCCAGGCAGCAATTTTTATTCCGATTGCGGCTGCTCTTGGTTTTCAGGGCGAAAAAATGGTCGCACTCGTAGTCATGCTGGCAGCACCGGCAACCCCGAGCTGTTATATCATGGCAAAAAATATGCATAACGATGGTGTGTTGACGGCGAGCATCGTAGTGGCGACCACACTGCTGGCTTCCGTGACACTGACGGGATGGATTTTCCTGCTGCGCACGTTAGGGTGGATATAACTTCCCAAAGTTCCATAAAATGAAGGGATCACTTCTACATAAGAAATAGATGTATATAAAAATCCGAAGTGATGTAGGGACAAAAAGGAAGGAAAAAGGAGAGAGTTGAATGGATATAACAGGAAAAAAATTATTTGTAAAAGCTCTTCTTGAAGAAGGCGTAGATACCGTGTTTGCCTATCCGGGCGGAACGGTAACTGATTTATTTGATGAATTATATCTGATGGGAAATGGCAAGATTGATCTGGTTTTGCCACGTCATGAGCAGGCGCTGGTTCATGAGGCAGAAGGTTATGCCCGTGAGACCGGAAAAACAGGCGTATGCCTGGTAACAAGCGGTCCTGGTGCGACAAACACCGTGACAGCCATTGCAGATGCTTTTTATGACAGTATTCCACTGGTTGTATTTACCGGTCAGGTACCATTAAATCTGATTGGTAACGATGCATTTCAGGAGGTTGATATCGTCGGTATGACACGCGGTATCACCAAATACAGTGTGACAGTCCGTGATCGCAAAGATTTGGGAAAAACCATCAAAATGGCATTCCACATTGCAAAAACAGGAAAGCCGGGACCGGTTCTGATCGATCTTCCGAAAGATATTCAGACTGCAACAGGTCCGTCCGAATACCCGGATCATGTAGACATCCGTGGTTACAAAATTAACGAGGGCGTTCACCTTGGACAGTTGAAAAAAGCGACAAAATTACTGAAAGTGGCACGCCGCCCGCTAATCCTTGCCGGAGGCGGTGTCAATATCTCAGGGGCTAACGAACTGTTAGAGCAGATCGTAAATATCACACATGTTCCGGTTGTTACAACCGTTATGGGAAAAGGCGCGATCCCGTCCGACCATCCGTATTACGTTGGAAGCAGCGGAATGCATGGCCGTTATGCGGCAAATATCGCAGTCAGCAAATGTGATGTGCTCTTTTCCATTGGAACCCGTTTCAATGACCGTATCACCGGTGATCTGAACGAGTTTGCACCAAAGGCCAAGATCATTCATGTGGATATCGATGCAGCAGCGATTTCCCGAAACGTTGTGGTAGATGTGCCGATCGTAGCGGATGCAAAAGTTGCCCTGCAGCAGATGTTGGAATGGGTAGAGCCGAAGGATACTGACGAATGGGTAAAACAGATCGCAGCCTGGGATCATGAGAATCCACTGGAAATGCGCCGTGATAAAGGCATGACACCGCAGATGATCATGGAAGGTTTAAATCAGGTTTACGATGAAGTTACATACGTTACTGACGTAGGTCAGCACCAGATGTGGGCAAGCCAGTATCTGGATGTAAATAAAAATAAGAAGATCATCACTTCCGGCGGACTTGGAACCATGGGATTTGGTTTCCCGGCTGCACTTGGAGCAAAGATGGGACATCGTGACAGAGATGTGGTATGTATCACCGGTGACGGTGGATTTCAGATGAACATGCAGGAGATGGCAACCGCTATTGTACAGCAGACGCCGATCACCGTTTGCCTGCTGAACAACTATTACCTTGGTATGGTTCGTCAGATGCAGCAGCTATTCTACGGAAAACGTTATTCTGCTACCTGTCTGCGCCGCCGCAAAGGATGTCCGGAACATTGCAAGGGACCAAATGAAAGTTGTCCGCCATATGTACCGGATTTCATGAAATGGGCAGAGAGTTACGGTGCACACGGCATCCGTGTCACAAAGGAAGAGGACATTATTCCGGCACTGGAGGCAGCAAAGAACAATACCGATGCGCCGACTGTCATCGAATTTATGATCGCTACAGAGGAAATCGTACTTCCGATGGTTCCGGGTGGAAATCCGATGAATAACATGATTCTGAAAAGCAAATAAGGGAGGAGAATGGCAATGAAAGACAGATGGATTGCATTATATGTAGAAAACCAGGTTGGTGTTCTTGCAAAAATCTCCGGTTTATTTGCAGGAAAATCCTACAACCTGAAAAGTCTGACCGTAGGTACGACAGAGGAGGAGGATACTTCCAGAATCACCATCAGCACAGTGTGCGATGACATTACCTTTGAACAGATTAAAAAACAGTTAAACCGTATGGTTGAGGTTATTAAAGTTATGGATCTGACTGATGTACCGATCCATATGAAAGAGCTTATGTTTGCCAAGGTGAAAAAATTAAGCAACACTGATAAGGCAGAAGTATTCCGAATTGCAGAGACCTTTCATGTAGAGCCGGCAGACATCGGAATGGACAGTGTTCTTTTAGAGTGCAAGCTGACAGAGCGCAGAAATAACGAACTGATCGCCTTTTTAAAACAGCGGTTCCAGAGTGTGGAGATTGTGCGGGGTGGTGCAGTAGCTATCGAATCTATCAGTACTTCCTGTAGATAATTAATTTAGGAAGCTCGGGTTGGATGTGAAAAAACTGCTGGAAGATGCATTTTTGCAGTCGCAATGATTAGTAAAAAATACAATTCATGTGAAGAATGGGATATCGGATGAATTATTGAATGAAAATTAATTCATCTTTTGCCTGAAACACATGAAAAAAATACAGGCATTTTTTGAAAAAGAACTGGAAATGCTCTATGATTTGCTGTATAACAGTACATAGAGAGAAAAAACGTAAATGCAGGAACAAAAAGTGAAAATTGCAAAATAGATAAGAAAGAAGGATATCACAGTGGAAAAGAAGAATATCGATTGGGAAAACCTGGACTTTGGATATCGTCAGACAGACAAACGTTTCGTAGCAAATTATAAAGATGGCGCATGGGATGAGGGAACTCTGACCGAGGACGCTACTATCGTATTAAACGAGTGTGCAGGTGTATTACAGTATGCACAGACTGTTTTTGAGGGATTAAAAGCATACACAACCGTAGACGGAAAAGTAGTTATTTTCCGCCCGGACTTAAATGCATCCCGTATGGCTGATTCCGCAAGAAGACTGGAAATGCCAGTTTATCCGGAAGATAAATTCATCGAGGCTGTAGAGAAGACTGTAAAAGCAAATATGGCTTATGTTCCACCATATGGTACAGGCGCAACACTTTACATTCGTCCGTATATGTTCGGAAGCAGCCCGGTTATCGGTGTGAAACCGGCACAGGAATATCAGTTCCGTGTACTGACAACACCGGTTGGACCGTACTTCAAAGGCGGCGTAAAACCGTTAACAATCCGTGTGACAGATTTTGACCGTGCAGCTCCTCACGGAACAGGTCATATCAAAGCCGGATTAAACTATGCAATGAGCTTACATGCAATTGTAACTGCTCATGAAGAAGGATATGCTGAGAACATGTATCTGGATGCTGCAACACGTACAAAAGTTGAGGAGACAGGTGGCGCAAACTTCTTATTCGTTACAAAAGACAACAAGATCGTAACACCGAAGTCTGACAGTATTCTGCCATCTATCACACGTCGTTCTCTGATGTATGTAGCTGAGCATTACCTTGGACTGGAAGTAGAGCAGAGAGAAGTATATCTGGATGAGGTTCCGAACTTCGTTGAGTGTGGTCTGTGCGGTACAGCAGCAGTTATCTCTCCAGTTGGCAAGATCGTAGATCATGGTCGTGAGATCTGCTTCGCAAGCGGTATGGATGAGATGGGACCGGTTCTTGCTAAAATGCGTGAGACATTAGTTGATATTCAGGAAGGCAAGATTGAAGCTCCGGAAGGATGGATTCACGTAATCGAGTAATCAAAAAAAAGAAGTAGAATTGTTTCAGAGAGTTTGTAAGATTTCTCACTGTGAATAAATAATGAAAATAAAAAAGAGATTTCCCTGTGGTTATGAGCCATAGAGAAGTCTCTTTTTTGCTGTTATAAAATGATAAATGTGATGTCAGCAGATCGGTTTATTTCATTACTGATATCCGTCTTTTGAACCGAAATTTTCAGCTTTAGCAGAAATCTCCGGAAGACGTACATAAATCTTCTCAATTCGATGCTTATTCTTTGTGCGCACCTGCAGGAAAATGCCATCCGGTGTCATAATAGATTCCCGAATCTTTGGCAGATGGTCTAACAGACCGATCATATAGCCGCCGATGGAATCGTAATCATCGGATTCCAGATGCAGGTTCAGTGCATCACTGAAATCTTCCAGATTCATGGAACCTTCCACCAGATATTCATGATCCGAAATCTTCTGGATCGGGTCTTCTTCGTCATAGTCGTATTCGTCACGGATCTCTCCGACGATTTCTTCAATCAGATCTTCTAATGTCAGCAGACCGGCGGTTGTGCCGTACTCATCAAGTACGATAGCAATATTGATGGAAGAGTTTCGCATCTCCACCAGAAGATCCGCCGTGTGTTTGTGTTCGTAAGTAAAATACGGTTCGCGCATCAGCTCCCGCACGGAGAAATGCTCCCGGTCACATAAAAGCAGGTCTTTGATATTTAAGATACCGATGACATCATCGGTGGTCTCTTCGTACACCGGCAGACGGGTAAAACGGTCTTCCCGGAAAATATCGAGAATTTCGTCATAACTGCTGTCCGCCTGAGCAAAGGTCATATCGATACGTGGTACCATGACTTCTTTTGCCAATGCATCGCCAAAATCGAATACGTTGTTGATCATTTCTTTCTCTTCGGATTCAATGACACCGGATTCATGGCTGACATCCACGATGGTACGCAGCTCACTCTCTGTCATGGCCTGCTTGCCTTCGGAAGCTTTGACACCCGTCAGACGAAGTACCAGCATTGCCAGATGATTGATGATAAAGATGACCGGAGTCAAGACTTTCATCAGGATCCAGATGATGTTACAAAAACGCAGGGAAATTTTTTCTGCCCGCAGAGTTGCAATGGTTTTCGGAGAAATCTCACCGAAGATCAGGATCAGTACCGTCAGGATTCCGGTGGCAATTCCGGCACCGGTGCTGCCAAAAATGTGAATGGTAAGGGTGGTAGCCAGAGAAGAAGCGGTCAGGTTGACCACGTTATTGCCGATCAGGATCGCACTAAGCATCTTTGCGGAGTCATCCGTGATTTTCAGCACCCGGGTGGCACGCTTGTTTCCTTCCTCTGCCAGTGACCGCATACGGATGCGGTTTACGGTAGTCAGTGCCGTTTCCGATGAGGAAAAGAACGCTGATAAACCCAGCAGAATGACCAGTATGATTAATTGTATTGTGGAACTTATGTCCAAAAATAATTCACCTCTCTAAAATAAATATGTTGCCTGTAAGCACAGCGTGTCACAGATTATGTGTAAAATGCGCTGTGGGATTACAATTTTTATTCTATATATTACAGGAAACAAATAGGATTTTCAAGGGATTGTTGCGAAAAAAAGAGGTTCTATCCGTCGGATTGTCCGAATATATATGTATAACAGAAAAAAATTGTGACAGAAAATATGAGAAATAAAAATCGAAAACAGTAATGGGAGGAAGAAAAATGGAACGAGCTGAAGGAAATAACAAGATCGTACTGAAAGTATTGAGTACATTGCTGGTTATGTACATATTAACGGGGGCAGCGCTGTTTTTGCTGGCATTTCTTCTTTATAAAATGGAGCTGACGGAGAATATTGTCACCATCGGCATTATGGTAATCTATGTAGTGTCGGGACTGCTGGGTGGCATTATTATCGGAAAGCGGATGAAAACGAGACGTTTTTTGTGGGGGATTCTGATCGGCGGAGCATATTTTGTCGTGTTACTGATCGGTTCCCTGTTGATGAACCAGGGAATTTCCGGTGATGGACTGCATGTTGGCATGACATTGATCATGTGCATGGGAGCCGGAATGATCGGAGGAATGATCAGTTGAATATGTTCAGTTCCCCATTTAAAATGTAAGGGTTTTATATCTGTTTTGTGAAAAAAGGTTTTGCTTTGCATGCGGATAAAAAAAGACTTCCTTTATAGCGGAAAATATGCTATACTCTTGACATGTATAATAAAGAAAGGAGTTTTTCTGACCATGAAACATGTAAAAACATTAAATACAAAAAGATTACAGAACACAGTAAAAAAAGGTGGATGTGGCGAGTGCCAGACATCATGCCAGTCTGCTTGCAAAACTTCCTGTACAGTAGGAAACCAGAGCTGCGAGCACAAATAAGAAAAACAAAACGGATTATGAACAAAGGGCCGTATGCTAAGGCATGCGGTCATTTGCACGTTTAGAGGAAAAATAAAAAGCAGCGGAATTTGCTGATTTTATAGACAAAAATAGAAAGAGAGGAACTACATTTGGTTCACCAGTATAAAAATAATGGTTATAACATTGTTCTTGATGTAAACAGTGGTGCGATCCATGTGGTAGATGATGTCTCCTATGATGTGATCGCTCTGTACGAAGATCACACACCGGAGGAGATTGTAGCAGAACTGTCCGGAAAATACAGCGAGGCAGAAGTGAAAGAAGCCTGTGAGGAAGTCGCTTCCCTGGCAGAAGACGGAGAGTTGTTTACAAAAGACGAATACGAAAATTACATTATGGACTTTAAGAAACGTCCGACAGTTGTAAAGGCACTTTGCCTGCACATTGCACACGACTGCAACCTTGCCTGTCGCTACTGCTTTGCAGAAGAAGGCGAATATCATGGTCACAGAGAACTGATGAGTTATGAGGTCGGAAAGAAAGCACTGGATTTCCTGATCGAAAACTCCGGAAGCCGTCGCAATCTGGAAGTAGATTTCTTCGGTGGCGAGCCTCTGATGAACTGGCAGGTTGTCAAAGATCTGGTAAAATACGGCAGAGAGCAGGAGAAGCTGCATGACAAGAAATTCCGTTTTACACTGACAACAAATGGTGTATTACTGAACGATGAAGTAATGGAATTTGCAAACAAAGAAATGGGTAACGTTGTCTTAAGTATCGATGGAAGAAAAGAAGTACACGATCACATGAGACCGTTCCGTAACGGAAAAGGAAGCTACGATATGATCGTGCCGAAATTCCAGCAGTTTGCAGAGAGCCGCAATCAGGACAAGTATTATGTCCGCGGTACTTTTACTCATTACAATCTGGATTTTGCAGATGATGTCCTTCATCTGGCAGACCTTGGGTTCAAACAGATTTCCGTTGAGCCGGTAGTAGCAGAGGATTCTGAGGAGTACGCACTCCGTGAGGAAGACCTGCCGAAGCTGTTTGAGGAATATGACAAACTTGCCGCTGAAATGGTAGAAAGAAAAAAAGCCGGAAAGGATTTCAATTTCTTCCATTTTATGATAGATTTAGAGGGTGGTCCATGTGTGGCAAAGAGATTATCAGGATGTGGTTCAGGTACCGAGTACCTGGCAGTTACACCGTGGGGTGATTTCTATCCTTGCCATCAGTTTGTAGGAAATGAAGAATTCCTGATGGGAAATGTCTGGGACGGCGTAAAACGTACCGACATTCGGGATGAATTCAAATGCTGTAACGTTTATGCAAAAGAAAAATGCAGAAAATGTTTTGCAAAATTCTATTGTAGCGGCGGATGCGCAGCAAACTCCTATCATTTCCATGGACATATCAATGATGCATATGATATTGGCTGTGAACTTCAGAAAAAGCGTATTGAATGTGCAATCATGATCAAAGCGGCAGAAGCTGAGATGGAGGTAGAAGGATGAAAAAGAAAAAGGGAGTCGTAGTCTTTCTGGTAATGATCATTGCGATGTTACTGCTTGGCTACTATTCTTATGGTATTGTAAAAGGTACCGCAGCAAAGGACAATGACAAAGGTGTTAAATTAGGCCTGGATCTTGCCGGTGGTGTCAGCATTACATACCAGGTAAAAGGCGATGAGACACCGTCTGCAGAGGATATGAGTGATACTGTATACAAACTGCAGAAACGTGTCGAGACTTACAGCACAGAGGCTGAGGTTTATCAGGTAGGCGATAACCGTATCTCCGTAGAGATCCCGGGCGTATCTGATGCAAACTCAATTCTGGAAGAACTTGGAACACCGGGTACTCTGGAGTTTAAGACAACAGAGGGCGAGACATTCATGACCGGTGAGATGGTAGCCGATGCACAGGCTGCCACACAGAGTGATACAACAACATCCGGCAGTAAATATGTCGTTCAGTTAAAACTGAATGATGAAGGTGCTAAGATTTTCTCTGAAAAAACTGGAGAATATCTGAATAAAGTACTGCCAATTTATTATGATGGTGAGTGTATCAGTTATCCGACGGTACAGAGCCAGATCACAAATGGTGAAGCTGTGATCAGTGGTATGAGCAGTTATGAGGATGCAGAAGCACTTGCTTCCCAGATCCGAAGCGGTGCTCTGAAACTGGAACTGGAAGAGTTACAGTCTGAGGTCGTTGGAGCAAAACTTGGTTCTCAGGCAATCAAGACAAGTATTATTGCAGCAATCATTGGTATCCTGATCATCATTGCATTCATGCTGATCGCATACCGCATTCCGGGACTGGCAGCATCTATTGCATTGCTTATCTATACCGGTATCATTCTTGCAATTTTACATTTATATCACATTACACTGACCTTACCTGGTATTGCAGGTATTATCCTGTCCATTGGTATGGCGGTGGATGCGAACGTTATTATTTTCGCACGTATCCGTGAGGAAATTGCAGCAGGACATTCTGTTGCACAGTCCATTGATATTGGATTTAAGAAAGCATTTTCCGCGATCTTTGATGGAAATATCACCACATTGATCGCTGCAGCTGTACTTGGTCTGCGTGGATCAGGTACGGTAAAAGGATTTGCAGCAACACTGGCAATCGGTATCGTATTCTCCATGTTTACGGCACTGGGAATCTCCAGATGGCTGGTAAAAGCATTGTATGGACTGGGATTCCAGGATAAGAAATTTTACGGTGAAAAGAAAGAGCGCAAGAGCGTCAACTTCCTTGGAAAACGTGGATTATTCTTCGGAATTTCCCTTGCAGTGATCGTAGCTGGATTTGTTGGCATGGGCGCACACAAAGCTGGTAACGGACAGGCATTAAACTTCAGCATGGAGTTTAAGGGTGGTACAGCAACAACTGTTGCATTTGACAAAGATTACACCATTGAGGAGATTGATGATCAGATCGTACCTTATGTAGAAGAAGTAACCGGCGATGCAAACGTTCAGACACAGAAAGTTGCAGACAGCAACTCTATCATCATCAAGACCAGAACACTGGATCTGGATGAGCGTGAACAGCTGGCAACAGCAATGGAAGATAACTTCGGTGTTCAGGAGAGCGATATTACATCTACAAACATCAGCTCCACCATCAGTAGTGAGATGAGAAGTGATGCAATCGTAGCCGTGATCATTGCGACAATCTGTATGCTGATCTACATCTGGTTCCGATTCAAAGATATCCGTTTTGCAAGCAGTGCGGTTATCGCTCTGGTACACGATGTACTTGTAGTATTAGCATTTTACGCATTATCCCAGACATCTGTGGGCAGCACATTCATTGCCTGCATGCTGACTCTGGTAGGTTACTCCATCAACGCGACCATCGTTATCTTCGACCGTATCCGTGAGAATATGGCTCTGGCAGGAAGTCAGAGAAATACCGATCTGAAAGAGGTCGTAAACAAGAGTATCACACAGACATTGTCACGAAGCATCAATACTTCCCTGACAACATTCATCATGGTATTTATGCTATTCATTTTGGGTGTATCTTCCATCCGTGAATTTGCAGGACCTCTGATGGTTGGCGTTATCTGCGGTGGATATTCTTCCGTATGCATCACAGGTGCACTGTGGTACGTATTTAAGACAAAATTTTCTAAAAAGAAAAACTAAGAAAATCCTAAGAAATATCAGATTGTTTCTCTGAATGAAATATGATATTCTATACGAATTAAAGCACAAAAGAGAAGCAACAGGAGGAAAGTTATGGAAAACAATAATAATAACCGTGCAGTGGCATCACTGGTTTTAGGACTTGTCTCTATCGTGACATGGCTGTTCCCGATTGCCGGATATATTACAACCATTCTGGCAATTGTATTTGCAACAAAGGGACGTCACAGTGAGAAAAAAGGTATGGCGACAGCAGGTCTGGTACTTGGAATCATTTTCTTGGTAGTGACATTGCTGAATTCCATTTTTGGAGCAATCCTTGGGGTATTGGCAAATTTATAAGCGTTTGAACGCAGGATAAGCAAAGTGATTATGTTCATGAGCAAGTAGCAGAAGCGGATTGTGAATGTCCGTTTTACTGAGATAGCAGTTGTAGCGATACAACTGCTATCTTTTTTCTTTATAGAAGAATAGGAAAAATGAGAAAAAGGATTTTTTTGCAAAATATGTCCGATTGCTTTTTGTAAAAAAGTACCAAGATATGTGAAAGAAATATTGAAAAAGTTGTTGTAACCATGGAAGTTACAAAAATACCTAGTAATTTACTCTAAAATGTAGTAAGATAGGTTGCGTCAGGCTGATATTGGCTTGCAGGATAATTGTTTTTTTGCTAATATAGGTAAGATTAAGAAAGTAAGTATCAGTAAACTTTGGCTGTTTTTATGCAGACAAGATAGAAATATCAGGAAACGGAGGAGAAGTCATGCAAGCATATGTGGAATATTTTCAAACGCATGGGCAGGAGTATCTGCATATGATTTGGCAGCATGTGTATCTAAGCCTTCTGGCGGTTGCCATTGCAGCTGCGATCGGTATTCCATGCGGAATCCTGTGCCTTCGTGTGCCAAAGGTGAAAAAAATACTGACCACCGGATTCAGTGCATTACGTATAATACCAAGTCTTGCGGTGTTGGTTATTCTGATTCCGATTATGGGCGTTGGTGTGAAACCGGCTTTGACAGCGTTGGTTATTCTGGCAATCCCACCAATTCTGATCCAGACGACACTGGCTTTTTCACAGGTTCCGGCATTTATGCTGGAAGTGGCAGATGCCATGGGAATGGATAAAAAGAGAAAGTTCCGCCAGGTGGAAGTGCCGTTGGCAATGCCGGGCATTATCAGTGGTATCCGCATGGCGATGTCCGAGGTTATTGCAAGTGCGACACTGGCTGCGTATATCGGCGCAGGCGGTCTTGGTATTCTGATTTTTAATGGAATTAATCTGCTGAAAACGGAATATCTGGTGATCGGCGGTGGAACCGTAGCGGTGATCACAATGCTTTGCAGTATGGGACTTGGCGCGATTCAGAAAAAATTGAGCCGAGCAGCTTAACAAATCAAATATAAAAGTAGCATATGAATTGCTAAATATAAGGAAAACAAAGTGCAGAAGGAGAAAATTCCAGAGCATACTATCAATAGATATCATATAGAAGAATTGTTCAAAGAATGAACTACAGGAGGAAAAAGAGATGAAAAAGAAATTATTAGCAGTAATCCTTGCAGTTGCGTCTTTTGCAGCGCTTGCGGGATGCGGAAGTAACGGAACAACAGACCAGAAAGCAGATGGAAGTGCAGCAACTGAGAGCAATAGCAGTGCAAACGAGGACACTACCATTAAGATTGGAGCAAAAAGCTTTAGTGAAAGCAAAATTCTGGGCGAATTATATGCGCTGGCACTGGAAGATGCAGGTTATACCGTAGACCGTGAATTTGAGGTATCCGACAATCTGATCCATCAGGCAGTATGCGACGGTCAGATTGATATGTATCCGGAATACACAGGTACTGCATTGCTGACCATTCTGGATCAGCCGATGGAGACAGACCCGCAGGTGACTTACGATACCGTAAAGAAAATGTATGCAGAGAACTTCAATCTGGATGTTCTGGATATGTGTGAGGCAAGCAACGGAAACGGATTGACCATGCGTGCAGACGTGGCAGAGAAATATGGCATCAAAACAATTTCAGACCTTCAGGCAAATGCAGAAAATATCCGTTTCGGTGGAACATCCGATACCTTTGAGCGTGAAGATGGACTTTCGGGACTGGAGCAGACATACGGAACATTTAATTTCAAATCCAAAAATACCTTTGATAATTCTCTGAAATATCAGGCAATGGAAAATGATGAGGTAGACTGTGTACCGGCTTACACCACAGATGCACAGCTGAGCAGTAATGAATTTATTCTGTTAGAGGATGACAAACATTTCTGGCCTCCGTACAACATTATCCCGGTTGTTCGTCAGAAAGTGATTAATGCACATCCGGATGTAGCAGAGATCATCAACAAGATCAGTGCAGCAATTGATACAGAGACAATGACAAAATTAAATGCACAGGTAGACATCGACAAAGAAGAGTACGAAGATGTAGCAGCAGATTTCTACGCTACAATAAAATAGCAGGACTAAAGAATCAGAAAAGATGCACAGAAACCAGACATTTTTCCATATAAAGTAGGAAGAAATTGTCTGGAACTGTGTAGAAAGGAATAGAAGGATGAGCATTGCAGTAGAATTTCAGGATGTGGTAAAACGGTTTCCGAATGCAACGGAAAACGCCGTGGATCATGTCAGTTTTCAGATTCAGGAAAAAGAAATGATCACGATTCTGGGCACTTCCGGTTGTGGAAAAACCACGCTGATGAAAATGGTGAACCGGTTATATGATCCGACTTCCGGAGAAATCCATGTATTTGGCGAAAATATCCAGAAGACAGATCCGGTGCAGCTGCGCAGAAAAATCGGATATGTGATCCAGCAGGTGGGCTTGTTTCCGCACATGACCGTTGAAAAAAATATTGCAGTGGTACCGGAAATCCTTGGATGGGATGCCGAACGGATCCATACCAGAGTGACAGAATTGCTGGAATTGGTAAATTTGAATCCGGAACAGTATCGCAATCGTTATCCGGCACAGCTTTCCGGCGGACAGCAGCAGCGCGTGGGACTTGCCCGCGCACTGGCAGCTGGTCCGTCATTGATGTTGCTTGATGAGCCATTTGGAGCCATCGACGCTATCAACCGGACAAAACTGCAGGATGAATTATTGAAAATACATGAGCGTGCAGGATTGACCTGCATGTTTGTCACCCATGATGTGACAGAAGCATTGAAACTTGGAACCCGGATCATGATCATGAATCAGGGAAAAATTCAGCAGTTTGATACTGCAAAAGAGATTTTGGAACACCCGGCGAATGAATATGTGGCTTCATTGCTGCAGTCGGTACAGGAAGGATTAAACTTTTTCAGATGACACGTTTTATATCCTATACAACGAGACATTATGACAAGTTAATACAGGCTGTTCTGGAGCATTTCGAGATCGTAGGGATCACGCTTCTGATTTCCATTGCGCTGGCATTTGTGATTTCCATGCTGGTGATGGAACATAAGCGGATCACGACATGGATCATGCGGGTTTCCAGTATGATCTACGCAATCCCGAGTCTGGCGCTGTTTGCGCTGCTGCTTCCGGTGACGGGACTTGGCATGCAGACAGCCATTCTGGTGCTGGTGATCTACAATCAGTTTATTCTGGTGCAGAGTTTTACCGACGGATTTACGGCGGTGGAACCCGGAGTTCTTGAGGCAGCCACCGGAATGGGAATGACGAAGGGGCAGATTTTTCGAAAAATACGACTGCCGCTGGCATTAGATACCATGATCGCCGGAATCCATATCGCAATTATTTCCACCATCGGAATTGCAACTATTGCCTCCACCGTCGGAGCAGGCGGCTTGGGAACCATATTATTTGAGGGCATGCGTACCCAGAATGTGGTAAAAATCGTCTGGGGAACTGTGTTGTCCGTGGCGATGGTACTTGGCGTAAACGGTATTTTAAAATTGGTAGAAAAAAGAATTAAGAAGAAACTTTACAGCAATGCAGGTCAGAAGAAGGAATAAAAGCCATTTTCAGTACCTGCTAAAATGCGTTATAATACATAGAAAATATAGGTACGTTTTTTATTTCAGTAGGTATATAGTCTCAGACTGAGATGGACCATAGATGGAATTTGGAGAAAATAATGATTAGAGAATATTTAAAAGAACATATTCTGATCACAGATGGTGCCATGGGTACTTACTATGACAGAAAAAAGACAGAGAATGGAAGAATTGCAGAGGAAGCAAACCTATTGGAGCCGGAACTGATCAGCCGGATTCATGAGGAATATCTGGAGCAGGGAGCCAGACTGATCCGTACGAATACATTTGCGGCAAACCATGCCATGGCACTGAGCAAAGGCATTCATAATCGTCAGGAGCAGGATGCTTATGTGAAAAAAATAATCCAGACTGGTTGGAAACTGGCACAGGATGCGGCACAGAAACGCCAGGAAGAAATTTTTGTGGCAGCGGATATCGGCCCGGTGGCAGAAAATCTGTTTTACGAGGATGAATTTAATGAGACAGAAGAATACCGTTTTTTAGCAGATTGTTTTCTGGAATGCGGGGCACAAATTTTTAATTTTGAGACATTCTCTGATATCAAAGCGGTTGCAATAGCGGCTCGCTATATCAAAGAAAAATGCCCGGAAGCATTTGTGATGATTTCCTTTGCTGCCAATCGAAATGGATATACGACGAGAGGAATCAGTATCAGCCGTCTGTTTGCGGAGGCAGCACAGACACCGGAAATCGACAGCTATGGATGTAATTGCCTGCTTGGTGCAGCCCATATGTACAAACTGATCAAGGCGCAGAAACTGGCTACGGAGAAATATATCCAGGTATTGCCAAACAGTGGATATCAGCAGATTGTCCGTGGACAGGCAGGTCATGCGGATGGCGTGAACTATTTTGCAGAAAAAATGGAGCAGATCGCAGATCTTGGAGTAAATATCCTTGGCGGATGCTGTGGCACCACACCAAAGCACATTCGGGTGCTTTGCGAAAAACTGGCAGGAAAAGTACCACAGAAAAAACTGGCGGCAGAAAAAGGTGCAGAAGATACCGTATCTCAAACACGAAACAATCCGTTTATGGCAAAATTACAGCGTGGAGAAAAGGTCATTGCAGTGGAGTTGGATCCGCCTTTTGACCAGAATGCGCAGAAACTGATGGAAGGAGCGTTCCTGTTAAAACAGAGCAACGTGGACATTATTACTCTGGCGGATTCTCCACTGGCCAGAGCAAGAGCAGATTCTGTTTTGCTGGCTGCAAAAGTAAGTTCCATGGTGGATATTCCTGTTATGCCACATATTGCCTGCCGTGACAGAAACCGTATCAGCATGCATTCCACATTGCTGGGAGCTCATATCAACGGAATCCGCAATCTGATGATCATTACCGGTGATCCAGTTCCTTCCGGGGAGCGCGACAATACAAAGAGTGTGTTTGACTTTAATTCTATCCGTTTTATGGATTATGTAAAAGAACTGAATCATGACATATTCCTGCAGGATGCTTTTTCTTATGGCGGTGCGCTGAATCAGAACCAGGCCAATACGGACAAAGTAATTGAGCGTATGAAGAAGAAAATTGATGCAGGTGCTTCCTGGTTTATGACACAGCCAATTTATTCTGATGAGGAAGTAGAAAAAGTATTGACAGAATCTGCACAGACATATTTACAGCAAAACTTAATTGTACAGGCTATTTTCAATGCCGAAGG
>OODE01001275.1_pt1 | contig 16906 bp, 13 predicted proteins | sample 1671771 | NCBI WGS metagenome assembly OODE01 (sample SAMN06348191, study PRJEB24527) | human gut metagenome | biome: human gut; feature: ankylosing spondylitis patient; material: feces | host: Homo sapiens | place: China | collected 2015-10 | reverse complement strand
TTATATTATGCGTTGGAGTTTGTGGCTCTGGTGGCGTGCGTGCTGGAATGAATTATGCAAAACAGCGTGCGGAGCAGACCTCTGAAAAGGAGCAGGAAGATTTATGGACGGATGCTGCCAAAGCGGATGCAGATACATTTTCCAGAGAGTTATCACAAAAGGAGCAAAAGCGGCTGAATGAACTGGCAGAGAAATACCAGGCAGAAGGTTTATTCCCAGATGGAAGCATTTTGCAGATTTCGGATAAATCTGAAATTGTATCAGATCAGATCTGTTTTCTGGCTCAGAACAGTACCTTTTATCTGCCAGAGAAAGCATTGAATGATGAGCAGATGTTGGAATTGATCGATTTTTATGCAAAGCGAGATTACAGTGTGACAGCACAGGGACAAAAAGATGCAGATGTGACCAATGCTTCAGCAGATGATGTGACAGAAATTACCCAAGAGGAAGCATTAGAAAAAGCATCTACTTTGTTGGAGCAGTTATATGGGATTGATACGGATACGCTTGCAGTTGATACAGAGCATGATCAGGCATTAGACGCAAATGGAGAGACATTTACAACAGATCATATTACTTATCGGGATGAAGCGGCAGGTATTTCCTATATGGTATCCGTAAATCTGCAGAATGGAGAAATAAAGACTGTTTCAGCAGAAAAAGACACTGGTTCAAATTATTCCAAAGAAATAGCGGAAAATGCAGCACAGTACCAGGGACTTTCTTTGGATGCAGAGAAGATGGCACATGCATATATGGGAGAAAATGCTGTGTGGACTGCAAAACAGATCGAATATATGCGGGATGAAAAGCAGATGCTTGGAACAGGAATCGTAAATTATATCTTTGTGACAGATACAGATGCCTGTGTTATAAGTTATAGCTGCGCACAGCAGTATTTCTATCAGGTTCGGCAATTTTCAAAGGACGAGTTAGACAGCTACTTGTCAGATGAAAAAGAGCAGGGGGCATTGAGAAGCCTGGAACAGATAATAGCAGACGTAAAGTAGTGAAAAGCATCATATGAAAATACGACAAAAAGTGGCAGGAGATAAAAAACTTCTGTCACTTTTATTGTCGAATAAGCGTTAAGTTTCCTCCCAGTTCAAATCAACGTATATATCTATTAAGAGTCAATAATACATTCGATACAGAATGATTCAGTCAGGAGCGATGTTAGTTGCAGACAATAAGCTCAGTCAGTTAGAAGCAAGGTTCTCTTGCAAACAAACCCATGTGGATATAACAGGAGCAATTCTGTTCATATTAAAAAGAAAATATTCGGATATCGGAAAGCAGGGCATCATGCTCTGCTTTTTCGTATTCCCAAAAAGAAGGAGGAACAGAAAAAATGAAGATCACAATTCAAAATGGCGAGCTGGAGCAGAAAGTTGGGATTGCGCTCAAAGGTGTAAATGGCAGGAATAGCACAAAGCCGATCTTAAAATGCATCATCATCAAAGCAAAAGAGGATGAAATCCTGCTGGAAGCTACCAACCTGGAGATTGGATTACGGGTGAAGGTAGACGGAACGGTAGAAGAGGAAGGATGCTGTGCGATTGATGGAAAATCACTGGCAGACATTTCCAGAAAAATGCCTGAGGGTGATGTGGTAATTCAATCGGATGAAAAAACGGCTGTGATATCCGGGAAAAAGGTGAAGATCAAACTGCCAGTCAGCGATGTCGAGAGCTTTCCAGGACTTCCGGATCTGACAGAAATGAAAGTGAGTTGCAGCGTTTTACAGGGAGCGTTGAAAGATGCCTTAAATGGTGTACTATTTTCGATTGCAGTTGCAGAAGTAAATCAAATGCTGTCGGTGGTACATGTTAAGTGTGAGGAAGGGCAGATGCGTCTGACCGGGCTGGATGGTCATCGGATCGCAATCCGGGCGCTGGAGGTACAGACCGAGGAAATGGAATTAAATCTTCCGGGAATCCCATTAAAAGAGATCTCCAAGCTGTTAAATAGTGAGGAGCAGAAAGTAGATCTGTGTGTGACGGAGCATCTGGCTTGCTTTCTGATGCCGGATGTCTGGGCATCTATGCGGCTGGTTGAGGGAAAATATTTTGATCTTTCTGCATTCCTGCAGGATAAGACAAACAGGAATATCAGAATCGATAAGACACAGTTAAAGGACAGTGTTTCTAGGGCATTGCTGCTGCTGGCAGATAAGGTGCAGAAGCCATTGGTCGTACAGGTTGCGGAGAATAAAGTGACACTGGAAGCGACGACCACAGCAGGTGAAATGTCAGAGGCAATCAATGTCGTAACGGAAGGGGAAAGCGGACCGCTAAGAATTGGATATAATCCCCGCTATCTGATGGAGATCTTGCAGGCCATAGAGGATGAAACCATTGACTTGAGTTTGAGGAGCGAAAAAGATCCTTGCCTGATCAAAGGGATGGATTATCTGTATGTATTATTACCCGTTTCATTAGGCAAAACAGAAGCAGCACTTTAAAGGTGCGAAAGGAAATTTTTGATGAAGAAAGTATTAAAAGGAAAAGTATATTGCACTGAGACTGCAAAGGAAGTTGCTCGTATTGATAATGGATGTATGTTATACCGTAGGACTAGAGTCTTGTTTCGTAAAAAGACAGGGGAATATTTTGTCTTTGAAAAATTCCTTACAGATGAAAGCATCGAACCATATACGAAAGAGGAAGCAGATGAGTGGCTTAAAATTCATGAAGCTGAAATTGAGGAAACCAGAAAGCGTAACAAGAAGTAATTGCAGGTACGGATCATGTCAAAATAGGTTGATCTTGGAACCGGAATGTGATTTGCAGAAACTATTTTGGGGAAAATTGTAAATATTTGTTATTACATGCCATCTAAATCCGTATATAAGTATAGAGGCATGGAAAGGAGGGCTGGAACAAATACATACAATTCAAATGAAAACAGGAGGTAAGAGAACTTGAAAGAAGAAGTAATTATGTGTACAATGGTCTCAAAAGCAAATGGATTTCATGGGAATAGTTGGGAGGTGAAGTACACCGATGAGCTATAAGATGGAAACATTTGAAGAACGCAAAGTGCGCTACATTGAGAAGATTAAAAATCTCACCATGATGAGCGACATTCTGGCAAGGAATGTGCTCAAAGATAGGGAATGCTGTGAATACATATTGCGTATCATTATGAATGACAGCATGTTGACCGTTCTTGATAACCAGGTTCAGGTGGATTACAAAAACTTACATGGCAGGAGTGCTGTTCTTGACTGTGTAGCAAAGTCGGGGGATGGTCGCCTGTTTAATGTAGAAATCCAGCAGGAAGATGAGGGAGCAATCCCGAAACGTGCCAGATATCATTTAGGATTAATGGATATGAACGTATTGAATCCGGGAGAGTTTTTTGATAAACTTCCCGAAACATATATTATATTTGTCACACAGGATGATACGCTTGGTTACAGATTACCGATTGCTCACGTGGATCGGATCATAAAAGAAAATGGGGCAGAATTTGGAGATGAAGCCCACATTATTTATGTGGATTCAAGCAAGCATGAGGATACAGAGCTTGGACGGCTGATGCATGATTTTCACTGCAAGGCGGCATCTGATATGCAGGACGGTGTATTAGCAAAAAGGATATACGAGTTAAAAGAGTCAGAGGAAGGAGTCACGCATATGTGTAAAGTGTTGGAAGAAATTCGTGAAGAGGGACGAATGGAAGACAAAATGGAAACAGCAAACAATTTATATAAGATGGGGATGCCATTGGAGCAGATTGCTCAGGCAGTGCAGGTAAGTGTTCAAATGATTCAGGAATGGCTTTCTGGAGAAACTTCCCCAGTGAAATAATTCTAGTAAATGGATGAATAGCCAGAAATAACAAGATATAGGCTCTGATAATATAACGATCAGAGCCTATCATGTTAAAGGAGGAGTAATAGAAAATGAGCCGAGAGATAGAAGAGATACGTGCAGAAGGCTATGCAAAGGGACGTGCAAAGGGATATGCCAAGGAATATGCAGAGGAATATGCGGAAGGTTATGTAGAAGGATATACAGAAGGCTATGCACTAGAAGAAAAAAAGGAAATGGCGAATCGATTAAATGACTTTGGCCTGCCAGTGGAGCAGATTGCCCAAGCGTTAAATGCAGATGTTTCCATGGTGCAGGAATGGCTTGCTGAGCCACAGTTGCCGAAAGAATAGTAGGTAGGAAGAAAAGATAAAAACAGTGAAATCCTGGCTTCGTTTATTGAGGTCAGGATTTTTTTTCGCATTTTTTTGTTATGAAAGGTGCTCGAAATCCGTATATATAAGTAGACAGATGAGAAAGGATGCAGGAATATCCTGCAAATAGGTGCGAAAATGGAACAGTATACATTACCAATTATGCGTTACACGAATGAGATCTGGGATATTTTATATCCGGAGGCTTCCAAGGATGAATGGAGCTGGATGAACAATGTACATTTCAGTGCAGATGCCGCAATCATACAAATGCAAATGGCAAGGCAGAGTGCGCATTATCCTAAAAAACTGGGGAAAGTGCAGTTTGTGGTAATCGACCGGGAATTTTTTCAGTGGATTGGTATGACGATCCATGAGTGGGGGCAATTGTCACTTGGAAAAAAGGCGAAAGACATGCAGAAGTATTTTCATCAGTTGACGGAGCCGGATATGCAACGCCTTTTGGAAAAGAACCATATGGATCAGGATCATCGGATGTATGTTTACCGATTCCGGACAGAAAATATGTTACCAAATTTGTGTGAACTACCAACGGATCTAAAAGAGCTGCTTACAGACTGCCTGAAACTTCGGGTGGATGGGAAGCTGTTATATCTACCGGGCATCTGCTTTTCCAAGGATTTTCATGGATTGGAATTTACACCATCAGAACTTTATCGGGACTTCCAGGAGATGGCAGAAATTTACTTTGCCACAGGTGCCAGCGTCCGGAAGGGAAAATACCGCGTGGACCAAAAGCGAGAGGTTCGGAAAGCATCTGGACAGGAGCTTCAGATTCCCTTTGTAGTGGCGCATGAAGCGAAGGCATCCATGAACGTGGAGGAACTGTTTGAGTCCCCATTTCACTCAAATGTATTTCCGGAAGAACTGCATACAGTTCTGAAAGAAACGTTTGGTGAGATCCAAACCCCTCAGATTATACGCATTTTGGACTTGCCATTCTTTATGAAGTTTCCATATGTAAAAAACTGACGTATATAAACAATATCAGTCATAGATCAGGATCAGACCTGAAGAAATCATATGTCCCATTGGGACAGCAAATCATAAGGTGGGAGCATATCCCCACGATCAGAACAGATGCAGAAGCATCGTCGAATGGGCAGGAGATCGCCTGCGAGAAATCAAAATACAATCGGGGGAACCCCGTTTATACATAGATAGAAAGAAGGAATCCGCACACTGGTGCGGATTTTTTGTATGCAAAAAAGGAGGAAAGAAAAAAGAAATGAGGCAATTTTTTACCTTTTTCTTGTCGTATGACTGGTTTGGGTTCCGGCAGAAAAAGAAGAAACAACAAAGAAGAGATTTCCGGTTTCATGGCGATGTCATGCATCTGGGAGCGAAAGCACGTTTTAAGCGGAACGTGGAAGCAGTCAGACTGTTAAAACATCTGGAGAGGGAAAACCGTCTGGCAACAGAGACAGAGCAGGAAGTATTGGCACGATATGTCGGATGGGGCGGTCTCTCCCAGGCGTTTTCAGAGGATGATGCAGCGTGGGCATCCGAGCACAAAGTCCTGCAGGAATTATTTACGAAAGAAGAATATCTGGCCGCCAGGGCAACGGTTACGGATGCTTTTTATACGGATCAGGGAATCGCTAAATCCATGTGGGAAACCTTGAAGCGGTTTGGCTTTTTCCAGGGAAACTTGCTGGAGCCGTCGCTTGGGATTGGAAATTTTTTCAGTGTCATGGATGCAGATCCGATGATCCACCGCTATGGGGTAGAGATCGATCCTGTGAGTGCGCGTATCGCAAAACAACTCTACCAAAAGGCTGAGATCACACAGGCCGGACTCGAAAATACCGGGTATGAGAATAACTTTTTCGACTGTGCTATTGGAAATGTTCCGTTTGGTGATTACCAGGTGGCAGATGCGCGTTATGATCACTTTCATCTGAAAATCCATGAATATTTTTTGATCAGGAGTGTGGACCTGATGCGGGCTGGCGGGATTGCAATTTTGATCACCGCAAAGGGGACACTGGATGGAGCAAATGCATCATTCCGGAAACTGCTGGCAAAAAAGGCGGTACTGATTGGAGCAGTGCGGCTTCCCATAGAAGCATTTCAGGGAATGGCAGGGACGAAAGTCACCAGTGACATTCTGGTGCTGCAAAAGAAGGAGCATGCACTTTCGGATACTGCCACATGGGTGGATACAGTACAGACACCGGATGGATTCCGGGTAAATTCGTATTTTGTGGAGTATCCGGAGCAGGTCCTGGGTGATCTGCAGGCAGATACCAGATTTCCACATGCGTTTTGTGTCACAAAACCGGATTTTTGTGCGGATGATGTGAAAGTGGCACTGGACCGGATCAAGGGAACACTGACGGAATGCGTACATACAGAGGAAACAGTGTATGCGCCGGCACCGGCGGATGTGAAGAATTACACCTACTTTTTCGATAAACGCGGGGCATTATATTTCAAACGGAATTCTGTGATGGAAGCGGTTTCCGTCGGAAGAATGGCACGCCAGAGGATTGCCGGGATGGATGAGATCCGGCATCTGGTACACCGCCTGTTAAAGTTACAGCAAAAGACGGGAACAGAAGAGGAGCTTACGCGTGTGCGCCACAAGCTAAACCAGACCTATGATGCGTATGTGAAACGGTATGGGCATCTGACCAATATGGGAAACAAGGTTTTCCGGGAGGATGCAGACTATCCGCTGCTGTGTGCCTTAGAGATCGTGGAAAAGGATCAAGTCCGGAAAGCGGATATTTTCTATCACTGCACCATGCGTAGACAGGAAGTGGTCACAAAGGTGGATTCGTCAGTGGATTCCATCAGTTTGAGCTTAAACCAGTATGGAAAGATCAATCTGCCGTATATGGCAGGACTGGTGCAAAAAGAAGATGAGACAACGGAAGATGCCATGAAACGTCTGATTCAGGAATTGCAGGGACTGATCTACCCAGATCCGGCACGTTACCGGGAACAGACACCTTACGAGGGATGGGTGACTGCCGGGGAATATCTGTCCGGCAATGTCAGAAAGAAGATACGTTTTGCGCAAGGCGCTTTCCGGGCCAACCCGAAGCTGTTTGCAGAAAATGTCAAGGCATTGGAGCAGGTGCAGCCGGAGGATATCCCGGCAGGGGACATCTCCATCCAGATCGGAATCCCATGGATCGAAGCAGAGGATTATGAAGCATTTTTATATGAAACGCTTGGGACACCGGGATATTACCGGCGTGATCCGAAACACCCTTCCGATACGGACATTGCGGTAAAACAAAATTCCGTCACAGGGGCTTACTTTATCACCAATAAGGCATCACAGGCATCTGTTTTGCAAGCGAGTGAGACCTATGGAACCGTGCGGATGGATGCCTATACAATCTTTCAGACATCGTTGAACATGCGGAAAGTAGTAGTCAAAGATCGGATCGATCATTCCGATGGCAGCGTGACTTATGTGGTGAACCAGAAAGAGACCATGCTGGCTTCCGAAAAGCAGGAGCTCCTTCAGATGAAGTTTAAGAGCTGGCTGTTTGAGGAACCGGGACGAAGGAAAAAGTACGTCCGATATTATAACGAAACATTCAACCATACAAGACTGCGGGAATACGATGGCAGTTTCCTTACGTTTCCGGGGATGAACCCGGCATTCGAACTCAAGCCTTACCAGAAGAATGCGGTGGCCCGGATACTTTTATCCGGAAATACCCTGCTGGCACATTGTGTCGGGGCTGGAAAGAGTTTTGAGATGATTAGTGCGTGCATGGAACTCAAGCGCCTTGGACTGGCACAAAAGCCGCTGATCAGTGTACCAAAAACACTGGTCCGCCAGATGGCTTCCGAATTTTTGCGCCTGTATCCCGGGGCACATATCCTTGTGACTTCCGAGCGGGATTTTACGAAAAACCGCCGAAAAGAATTCATCTCACGCCTTGCGACCATGGAGTATGACTGTGTGATCATGTCCCACAGTCAGTTTGAACGCATTCCGATTTCCCCGGAGCGGCAGAAGATGATCTTACAGAGACAGTTGGATGAGATCCTTATGGGGATTGAAGAACTGAAAGCCAGAACGGGGGAACACTGGACGGTCAAACAGATGGAGCGGGAGCGAAAGTCGATCGAGACAGAACTGAAGAGACTGCAGGATGCATCAAAAGATGATGTCATCTGTTTTGAAGAACTTGGGATCGACTGCATCTTTATCGATGAGGCACATATCTACAAAAACTGCAAGATCTTTTCCAAGATGGGAAACATCCCCGGCATTACAAGTGCGGCATCCAAGCGGGCATCCGATATGCTTGCCAAGTGCCAGTACCTGAATGAATGCACGCCGGGGCGTGGTGTGATCCTGGCAACCGGGACACCGGTGTCAAATTCGATCTGTGAAATGTATGTGATGCAGCGTTACCTGCAAAGCGACAAACTTTCACGGATGGGCTTACAGCAGTTTGACGCCTGGGCAGCAACCTATGGGGAGACAACGACGGCATTGGAGCTGGCAGTGGAAGGCAATGGCTACCGGTTTAAGACCAGGTTTAACCGTTTTAGGAACCTGCCGGAGCTGCTGACGATGTTCCGGGAGATTGCCGATGTGCAGACCAGGGATCAGTTAGACCTTGACGTGCCGGAGGCAGAATACCGGGTACAGGTGGCAAAACTGGATACTTATGGAAGAAAGATCATGGACAGTTTCGTGACGCGGGCAGAGCAGATCCATAACGGGGGCGTGGATGCCTCAGTGGATAATTTTTTGAAGCTGACAACGGATGCAAGGCTGCTTGGCACAGATGCCAGACTTCTGGATCCGGAAGCACCAAAAAATCCGGATGGAAAGCTGGAGCAGTGCATCGCATGTGTGAAACAGGAGTATGATGCGGCTTTGGCAGAAGGAAAGATCGGGACTCAGCTTGTCTTTTCAGATATCGGAACCCCGAATGATGGGAGCCGGTTCAGCGTTTATTCCTATATCAAAGAAGGACTGATACAGAATGGAATCCCAAAAGAGCAGATCGCGTTTATCCATGATGCAAAAACAGAGGAAAAACGGCAGCGACTGCTTGATCTGGTGCGGGAAGGTGAAATCCGGGTACTGATAGGATCTACCGAAAAATGCGGCACCGGAGTCAATGTACAGGACCATGTCATTGCCCTGCACCATATCGACTGCCCATGGGTCCCGGCCCACATCGAACAGCGGGAAGGGCGCGGGATACGGCAGGGGAACGAAAATACCAGCGTCCGTATCTATCGGTATGTGACACAGGATACCTTTGATGCGTTTTTATGGTCTGTGCTGGAAAATAAGCAGCGTTTCATCTCCCAGGTGATGCATGCGGGAACGACAGCACGTACCTGTGATGACATAGATGAGATGGTGCTAAATTTTGCGGAGCTGAAAGCGATCGCCACAGGTAACCAGTTGATCAAGGAGAAGATGGAGTTAGACAGTGAGGTGCAAAAGCTCCAACTGTTAAAGGCACACTATGACTCCCAAAGGTACGCCCTGCAGGATGCCTATCTGGAAGAATATCCGGCACGCATCCGAAAAGAGACGGAAAAGCTCTCCCGGCTGCAGGAGGATCAGAAAACCATTGCTAAGGAAACAAAAGATATGTTTTGCATGGAAGTGGAAGGTATCGCCTATTTGGAACATGTGGAAGCTGCACAGGCGGTGGAAGATCTGCTCTTACGTGCGCCAAAGGGTGTGAAAGTGGAATTGGGACGGTACAGAGGCTTTAATATCTTATATCAGCAGGACATCTTTGGTCGGAACTTAGGTATCTGTGGTCGGAACACATACTGGATTGATGCGTCCCTGTCCGGAAGCGGCTGTATCCGGCGTCTGGATAATTTTTACGCGTCATGGGACAAGATGGAGCAGAAGATCAAAGGAAAGATAGAGGAATACCGATATGCGCTGAAAACAGCAAAAGAGGAATATGAAAAGCCGTTTGAGCGGGAAGCGGAACTGATCGAAAAGAGCCAGCGGCTCTCACAGATCAATGCGTCCCTGGAACTTGACCGGAAGGATGACAGCGGGGAAGCAGTCGCATAAAGCGGCAGAAGGAAATAAAGGAGATAGAAAAAACATGACAGTAAAAGAAAAACTGAAACAGGAAGAGGAGAAATTGTTGGAAAGCGTTAACAATTCGTATCGGGACATGATGAGGGCACAGTTTGACTGCATCTTTGAGGAGCTGGAGGAACGGTGCGAGAAAAGTCCGGAATATGCAGCGCGGGTGTTACTGCCCCATAAGAGCTTTGCGCGTTGCATGAAGTATGCCATGAAAAAGATCATGGAGATCCGCACGCCGACGGAGAAGGAAAAAGAACTTGCCCGAAAGCAGGAAGCTCCGATCGTGACACCGGTTTCTTCCGATGTGTTATTCGAGTGGATCGATGAGTATTATGAGCTTGACGATAAGGAAGCTTATGAGAAAGAAATGCAGAAGCAGGAAGCGGCACAGACTTCCAAAAAGAAGAAACAGACGGTCAAAAAGCCGGCAAAACCATTGCTCGATAACCTGCTTGGAAAAGAAGGCGGCGATACGCCAGACCTGAAGCCATCCAAAGCAAAAAAGAGCAGACGCAAAGAACTGGACGGTCAGTTATCGCTGTTTCAGATATAAGAAAAAATGAAAAATGTGGCAGCACCTAGTTTGTGTGGCAGGGCGGGAATGCCCTGGACGGGGATTTTATCCCTGTCTGCTGTTACAAAAAAGAAATGGAGACAGGCAGCAAGAGGGCTGTCTGGGAAAGGGGATATATGAAGATCGCATATAAGGCATTCCGACCGGACCTGTCCTGTCAGGCAGGCGGCAGTACATACCAATACCAGTTACAGAAGTGGAATGAGATCAAGGAGGCAAAATGCAGGGAGACAGGTTTTCACTGCGCGGAAGATCCGCTGGACTGCTTGAGCTACTACCCGGTATGGGAACAGGCGGTATATTACATGGTGGCGGCAGATGGAGACATTGACGAGGATGCCTGTGATTCCAAGATCGCATGCACAAGGCTCCGGTTGCTAAAAAAGATGACAAAAGAGGCGTACATCTATGTGGCACTGGTCTATATGGTGCAGCATCCGACACGTAACTGGAATGCCAATGTAAAGAGAGAACGTGCAGTTGCAGACCGCAACCAGATGGCAGTCAGCCGGGGAAAAAATCCGGCAGCCAAAGGTGGTCTGGGTGCAGTATTAGGGCTTGCCAGGGAAGCACCGGATGGATGTGGGATCACAGAGATCGCGGTGTGTGTGGTAGACGGGAAACGATATCTTCCGGATGTCTATTATGACGTGAACGGAAATGAAGTGCTTATATAAGGAGGAAAAGGAAAATATGAAACGACAAGTGATAAAAGGCTATCCATGGCCGGAAGAAAAACATAGTATCGCAATAAGGAAAGCAGTGATCGACGATGGGATGTATCTCATCGTCGATTTTGTATCTGACAAACCACAGCTTCGGGTCTGCATCGGTAAGAAGGAATATGCCAATTATTACCCGGAAGGAACTTCGGTTACCGTCCAAGGTAAGAAACATGAGACATACGCGGTTTTGCCGGACAGTTGGGACCAAAAGCAGATCGCAAAAGTGATTGAGTCAGACTTACTGGTAAAGCAGGCAGTTTCCTATGACGATGGCGGAACCGGGGTAGAAAAGGAAAATCTGTGCGGATGGATCGGGTTAAAAGAACACGATTGTCAACAGAAACTGACGGAACGCAAACACGAGATCCGAAGAGACCGGATTCAGGAGTTTCAGGCACTGGTGCCAGAGATCCCATCCGGATTTAGTAAATGGGCGAGAAAACAGTGTGAGGAACACCTGTTTACTTATGAGCCGTTCCGACGGCGAAAACAGACGACTGGGATCTGCTCCAACTGCGGGCAGGAGTCCGTAGTGGAAAACATACAGCAAAACCAGACGTATATCTGCCTAAAGTGTAACGCAAAGACCAGGACACGCCGCATGGATTATAAACATAAAAATCCGCGTCCGGTTCAGTATAAAGAACGGGAAGTGATCCTGTTCCAGCGTGTGGAAGGCGGTTATGTGGAACGGCATTTCATAAGCTGGATGAAACTGGCGGTTGCCAAGGAAAAGTATGGATGTGAGGAAAGTGCAAGAATCTTTCTCCGGCATGGGAAAGAGAGGACTTTCTATGCGAAATATAGTTATCTCACCAGAGAGGTATTCTGGGACGATGCCAATTTTGGTTATTTTGACCCAGGTGGGATGATACGGATCGAAAATGGTCCCATCTATCCCTATACGTTTCGCAAAAGCCTTACCAAAGGCACAAAATACCAATACTCGGCACTGGAACAGTTGCGGAAAGAACCGGGATTTTCCCCGATTGAATACCTGCAGCGCTATGAAGAATACCCAGTATTGGAGCAGATGGTCAAAGCGGGACTTAGGAAACTTGCATTACAGATGGATCTGTCAAAGCTGAATCTGAAAGCAAAAAAACCATGGGAGTTATTTGGACTTACGAAGGATGCCTTTCACAGACTGCGGCAGATCAATGGGGGAAAAGAGGAGATACTGTGGTTTCAGTATATGGAGCAACAGCATCTTACACTTCCCAATGCGGTTATCTGTGGAATGGCAAAAGAAGGCATTGAGCCTGTAAATATTTCCGGTGTGCCGTTATCTCCGACGGTCATCTATAATTACCTGAAACGGCAGGCGACTGGATGCAAGGGCAAACGGTGCATGCAGGAACTGCTTGGCACTTGGGAAGATTACCTTTCCATGGCGGCATATCTGAAGATGCCGATGGATCAGGATATGGTCTTACGTCCCCGCGACCTGCTTTTGGCGCACCGCGAAGTGCTCTCCCAGTGTGGAGGAAAGGAGAAAGGGCTCCGGGTTGTAGAGATTGCTAATAAATTTCCACGTGTGGAAGCGGTACTGGCATCCATCAAAGAAAAATATGAGTATGTTGGAAAGACATTTTCGATTGTAGTTCCGGAAAAGATTGAGCAGATCATAGAGGAAGGACAGGCGCTGAAGCATTGTCTGGATCGTTCAGACCGTTATTTTGAGAGGATCGCAAACCAGGAGTCCTATATTGTGTTCCTGCGTCGGACAAAAGCAATGGAGCAACCCTATTATACGCTGGAGATCGAACCGGATGGCACGACACGTCAGAAGCGGACGGTGGGAGATAACCAGAATAATGATTATCACCGGGCAGAGAAGTTTTTGAAAAAGTGGCAGGCGGCGATCAGACCAAGGCTTTCACAGGAAGATTTTGAGCGTCAGGAGATCAGTCGTCAGTTGCGGATGTATGAACTGGAGTCGCTGCGTAACGATAAGGTCACCGTCCATGGTGGAATCCATGCAGGGGAACTGTTGGCGGATATTTTAGAAGCTGACCTGATGGAAGCATAGAGATTAACAATAGTCTTTCATTCGTTGATATACATATTCCTAAGAAAAATATGAGGAAACATAGATGAAAAAAACAGAAAAAAGATTAATAACCTTGTCAGATGGAACTGGCATGGGTGGAGAATTATTAGTAATTAGAACAGATGCTCCGGCAGAAGTGTTGTCAGAGTTGGAAAAAATATCCTGCGAGATTTTCATCAACGGAGCTAATTATGAGGACGTTCCTATATGGGCAGATGTTTTAAAAGGGAAGGGGTATGAATTTACATATATTGATTCATGCACCCATGTAACTGCTTACGGCACATCAAGTGATTGGCTAGAGGAAACTTTTGGAGAAATCAATGAAAAATATGTCATTGAGGACCAACCCGACCTATTTTTAGGAGCTGACCTGATGGAAGTATAGAAAGTTTTCAAAATAAATTGATTGATTTGAAACAATAGTATATGCTAGTAGATAGGTAAAAGGAGATGGAAGCGCATCTGCAAAAGGATGTGTGCAGGAGGCAGAGAAAGTGTATCTGAAAAAGATTTCTTTAGAGAATTTTAGATGTTTTGAAAACGTCGAGGCTGACTTACAAAAGAAACTGACATTAGTTGTTGGTGCGAACGGTGCCGGAAAAACATCTCTGTTGGAAAGCATTGCTATTGCAATGAGCACCATGTTTACGGCTTTTGATGGAGCAAAAGCCATGAATATCACGAAGGAAAGTGCTCATTTGAAGGCATATAAGATCGGAAGTACCGATAATGTGCAGCCACAGTATCCGGTTCGGATAGGTGCATGGGCACAGTTGGATGAAAGACCGGAGATTTACTGGGAGAGGACGCTAAATACTGCAAAAGGAAAAACCACGATAAAAGATGCCAAACAGATCCTGGAAGTTGCATCAGATTACCAGAAACGGCTCCAGGAAGGGGATACCTCATTACTGCTGCCGATCATTGCTTATTATGGTACAGGCAGACTGTGGGATTATCACCGTGAAAAGCAGACGGACATTTTTGAAAAAAATACAAGAACAAATGGTTACATTGATTGTATGAGCGGAACAGCAAATATCAAATTGATGATGAACTGGTTCTTAAAAATGACAGTGCAAAAATACCAGAATCAGGAAAATGGGTATGGACCTGTACCGGAGCTGGAAGCAGTTTTCTCCGCGATGGAGCAATGCTATAACCGAATCACCGGTTCCAACGATGCAAAGATTCAGTACAATATAGGAACCAAGGAAATTGATGTTGCTTATACGGATGCACAGGGAATGCGCATGCGTATCCCACTAAACCAGTTGAGTGATGGCTATAAAAGCACGATCAGTCTGGTGGCAGATATTGCATACCGTATGGCTGTATTGAACCCTCAATGCCTGGGTGAAGTCTGCAAAAAAACGGATGGAATCATTTTGATTGATGAGGTGGATCTTCATCTTCATCCGGCATGGCAGAAACAGCTCTTACATGACCTGACGGAAATTTTCCCAAATATTCAGTTTGTTGTCAGTACAAATGCTCCGGAAGTGATCAATTCAGTAGCAAGGGAGCAGGTGGTTGTCCTGGAAAACTATCAGGCATTACCGGCACCTGCAGAGACCTATGGAAAAGATGCGAATAGCATCTTGCGTACGATTATGCATGTGAAAGAGCGTCCGGATGACATTATGGAAAAATTTGACCAGTTCTATCAGGCAATCGATGCACAAGAGTATACACTGGCAGATGAGATCCTTGGAAACCTGGATGAAATCCTTGGGGATGATCCTGATCTTACAGCGATGCACATGCAACTGGATTTAGAGCAGATGTAAACATTGTATAGAAAAGTGTTTTGAAATATCCAGATAATTGGTTGGAAAAACATAATTAGGTAGCAAACGTATCAGGCAGGCTTTGATTTAGAGAGATTCTGAATCAGAGCCTGTTTTTGTTTATTTGAATATGTAAAATGAGTATAATGTAATTTGGCAGAAGGGATCAAAATATGTTATGTTGAATATAAGAAAAAGTTGTTAGGAGAGGCTTATGACAAAGTTATATGAATATTTGATTTCCAATTATAAACCGAATGAACCTATCTTTGTTTCTGATCTTCAGATTTCGATATCAGATGCCAATCTCCAGCAGATGTTTAATTTACTATGTGATTCGGGAAAGATTAAGAGATTTGATACTGGTATTTATTATCTCCCGAAAGAAAGTCGGCTGACGGGAGGTGTCCCGCTTGGGGCTGATACCGTCGCAAGATATAAATACGTTGCCAGAAACGGAAGGATTGACGGTTATTATTCTGGTTATACGTTCGCAAATCAGCTTGGAGTTATTACACAGGTGCCGTATACATTAGAAATTGTATCAAATAATGCAAGTGCGAAAGTGCAAGAGGTGAGTTTGCAGGGAAGAAAAGTGATTCTTCGTAAGGCAAAAATCCCTGTTACTAAGGAAAATTATAAAATATTACAGTTCTTGGATTTTCTCAAAGACGTAGAGTTGTATATGGATAAAAATAATGAAGTGTATATTGATCGTATAAAACGGTATATTGTGGATGAGCAAATTTGTAAAATGGATGTGGACCTTTATATCAGGCAATATCCAGACAGGACATACCGTTCAATTTATGAAATGGGTTTATATGAGTTTTTTGTATAGTGATAAAGGACTAGCAAAAATGATTGTGTTGTGGTGTTACAGTAAATAAAGAAAGTGTGGAAAATATGAATATATTTGTAGATGCCGATGCCTGCCCGGTTGTAGGAATCGTTGAGAAAATAGCTGAAAAATATGATGTGCCAGTTACTTTGCTTTGTGATACGAACCATGTGCTTGCATCTGAATATAGTGAAGTGATCGTGGTTGGCGCGGGAGCAGATGCAGTAGACTATAAACTGATCAGTCTGTGCCATAGAGGGGATATTGTAGTATCACAGGATTATGGTGTGGCAGCAATGGCTCTTGGAAAAGGAGCATATGCGATCCACCAGTCCGGGAAGTGGTATACGGATGAAAATATCGATCAGATGCTGATGGAACGGCATATAAATAAAAAAGCCAGACGAAGCTCCAACAAAAATCACATCAAAGGTCCGAAAAAGCGGACAGGTGAGGATAATGAACATTTTGCACAGGCATTTGAAAAAATGGTACAGATGGCACAGAAAGAAAAATGATAGATAAAAGTTTGTAGATGATTTTATGACACCATGATGGAAAATGTGCAAAAGGTAAAAGATGAGGATATGTTATGGGGAAAGAAAAATTTGAAGATATTTGTGTTCAGAATTTATCAGCAAAACATTTT
>OODE01001274.1_pt1 | contig 16914 bp, 3 predicted proteins | sample 1671771 | NCBI WGS metagenome assembly OODE01 (sample SAMN06348191, study PRJEB24527) | human gut metagenome | biome: human gut; feature: ankylosing spondylitis patient; material: feces | host: Homo sapiens | place: China | collected 2015-10 | reverse complement strand
GTGAAGATATTGTAGAGATATTAGATAAGTTAAATATAGAAAAAGTAAACGTATTAGTAATAATGAATTAAAAGAATATATTAAATCTAAAGGTATCCATCCAGAAAATAAAAAATATAATGTTATAACTAGTGAAATGCTTCGTAAAACTAGTAGAAATAAAGGTAATCCTTATCAACATTTTATTTTTACAGGTGATGTTGGTAAACAAGGTCTTGATGTAGTTGATATTAAAGATGTTAATTCAGAAGAGTTTAAACATATATTTAATACTCGACAACATTTAGGACAATATAGTAAAGGTTATAGTCGTAAATCTAGAAAACTTGGAGGAAAAAATATGATTGTAAGTATTAGTGGTAATGTTAAGAATGGATTAATTCATTCTCCATCCTCTACGGGGGGTCTACGCGATAAATTTGCTGTTGGTGGAAAACGGATTAATCGTCATGGAAGAACTTGGGAATATGATGAACAAATTGGAGCTTATGTTCCTATAACTAATAGAACTATTAATAGAACTTCTGCTTATCCTATTAATAAATCTGCTAGAGGAGAAACTATTATTGGAAGTGATTATACTTTTAGAAATGGAAGATGGCCTAAAAATAATAATGTAAATACTAATACTAATAAACCTAATGTTGATAATGGAAATCGTCGTCCTCAATATTATGCAGAACGTAGACTTCCTTTATTTGAAGATGGTGCTGGTATTACTAGCGGTTTAGTTAGAGCTGGTTGGAGTCATGGAAATAACAAAGGTGTTAGTATAAATAATACTAATATTCCAAGTTTATCTGCAACTAAATCTAGCGGGAAGACCCCCCGTGGAGGACGAAGTAAATCAAGTCAATCAACTCAATCTATCTCTACTAAAACTCCTCCTACTGCTGTTTATAATCGTAATCTACCTAAAGTCGAAGCTAGTATTCCTACTACTTTACCTGTTTCTACTAATATTCTTGCTCAAGGAACTACATCTTCGGATGGTAAAGGACAAGGTAAATTTAAAAATCTTACTACTGCTGATTGGATTGGTTTAGGTAGTAATGTTGCTGGCAGTTTAGCTAGTTATTTTGCTAGTAAAAGAGCTATTAATAAAATGAGAGGTCCGGGTCAACCTATTCTTATTAGCGCTAATAAACTTAAAACTAAATACAATATTAATCCTCAACTTGATAGAATTAGAGAAGATAAATTTGAAGCTTATCGTGATATTGATTCTAATACTGCTAGTAGTCGTGTAAGTTTAGCTCGTAAGCAACGAGTTCGTAATGCTGCTGGTCAAGCTGCTAATGAACTTTATGGTAATAAAGAAAATATAGAAACTAATCTTATTAATCAAGATAGACGTAATCAGCAAAGTGTTCGTCAATTTAATGCTCAACAATACAATCAATATATAGATAGAAAAGCAGCATTTGATAATGGTATTAGAGAAGCTAAAGTAACTAATATTAATAATTTATTTAGTGGAATTAATGCTGGTATTCAAGATATGATTAGTAGATATGAAAATCGTAAAGCTTTAAATAATACTATTGGTGCTATGAGAGCATCTGCTCCTAATGTAGATGATAGAATTATGAGAGATGCTGGAGTTGATTATGATGAATTTATTATTCGTAAACGTAGAAAACTTGGAGGAAAACAATCATGCTGATAAATTTTTATACTCCTACTTTTAGACAACAAGTTAATCCTATTGACTTAAATGTCTTAGCTAGAACTTATAATACTCTTGAACAAGGACATCAACAAGCTATTCAAACTAAATCTCAGATTGATGCTCAACTTGCTCAATTAGATTTAAATGAAGCTGAAGATGCTTGGCGTCAAGAACAACTTAATAAAGTTCGTAATGTTCTTACTGAAAATATGCAGTATGGTAATGCGTATTCTAGTCTTGATGATATAGTTGGAACTTATGGAGATATAACTTCAAGTCCCGGAATGATTGGTCGTTTACGTGCTCAACAAGATTATAAAGCTTATATGGATAATCTTGATAAACGTACTGATTTATCTGAAGATTATAAGAATTATTATCGTACAGTTAATAAATATAATTATCAAGATATAACTGATAAGAATGGTAATGTTATTGGTGGAAGTAAATGGACTCCTATTGATAAAGAAGTTTCTGAAATTCCTATGAATCAAATACTTAATCAAGCACTTCAATGGGCTGCTAAAGAACAAGGCGGTGGTAGTCAAACAAGATGGCTTGATGCTAACGGTAAAGTTACTGATGATATTACTAAATCTGTTACAGGAGAAATTTATTCTCATACTAAAGGTGATTGGCAAAGGTTAAGTAAAGCTAAACTTGCTGAAGCTGTTAAAGCTGTTATTGAAAATACTCCTGGCGCTAAAGCTAGTCTTGAACAAGATTATAAGATTGCTAAATGGAAATATGACCAAAATGGTAGTAATCCTGATATAACAGATAAAAATGGTATTCTACTTACTCCTGAACAGTATCTTGCTAAACGTATTGATCCTTTCTATAACGCTGCAACTTTTTATAATCAAGATAGTAATACTACTTATGGAGAAGCATGGAAAGCTCAATTAGCTTTAGCTAAACAAGCTGGATTAGGAAGTGCAAATCAAAGAAAACAAGCTATTGATAATTTAACTTATAAAGGTACTCCTGTTCGTATTGATAATTTTATGCCTGCTCAAGCTCAAGCCGAAATTACTAGTAATAGACAATCAATAGCTGGATTACTCAACAAATATAATCCTGATATTAATATTGATTTAGCAACTGCTAATCCTAATGATATTAGAACTAGTATTATGACTAATATTACTAGCCCATCTGATAGAGCATATGCCCTAAGTTATCTTAATGATATTATTGATAATCAAGAATATATTAATAGTCTTAAAGTTGGTAAATCGCAAGATAGCATTGACGGATTTGATACATATAATTCTATTATTAGTTTAAGTAATTTACCTAATAATAAATATTCTGATACATATAGTAAATATGTTAATCAGATATTTGGAGATAGTAGTTCTATTAGACAATACTTTAACAATGATGATGTTTATAACTCATTTATTAATGCTCTTGGTGGAGAGAAAAAAGCAATTAGTCTTGGAATAAGATTTGGTTCTGATGGTAATGGTTATAGATATGCTGAATTACCTAAAGATTATCATAAATCTATTTATAGTTTTGGTAAAGCTGTTAAAGAAGCTGAAGATACTAGAAATCCTTTAAATGCTTTTCTTAATTCTGCTAAAACTAGATTCTTTGGTTATGGTGATAAATTTGTTAGAGTTGATTCTAATGGTGAAGAACATCATGGTGGATTACCAACAGGCAATAAAGAACCTTATATTGGTTTGATTAATTATGTTGATTCTCTTAAATCTAAAAATGATGCTGTTCTTGACGGTGGACAAATAAATGCTTCTACTATTGGCATATCTGCAATGACTCCTGAACTTGCTGAACTTAATTTTGTTATGAGTTCTAATCCAGAAGCTGCTAGTAAATATGCTGCTCAAAAGAAACAATTAGAAGAACAAGCAATGAGCGCAATTAAAGCTGGAATTGATTTAACTCAAGGAGAAGCTTATATTACTAGTGAAAATGGAGTATTTGAACCTATGACTTCTGAAGATAGAAAAGCTTATACAGCTTATCTTAGAAGTGCTAAAAAAAATGAAATTACTCCTACTATTGTTCGTGACCCAAAAACTGGTGATGTTGGAGTTCAAATTAATATTGCTGGTTATTACGATACAGAAGGTAAACTTAAAAGAGAACCTATTACTTTACTTGTAGGTAGTGGTGCCATTGATAGTTCTATTATTCAATCTTGGAATCAAGATACTAGTTGGAAAGCTGCTGGCAAAGTAGAAAATTATTATAATGCTAATAGACCTATTTCTCTTACTAATAATGCTGCATTTACTGGAATTGATAAATTTAAATTAGTACCTAATGGTGGAGGTTTTAATTTAATTAATTCTACTAATAATCAAACTATTGGTTTAGTAAGTAAAGAAAATGCTGTTGATATTGTAGATAATTTATCTCAATGGGAACAAACTGTAACTGCTGTTAAAGCTGGTATGACAGTAGATGAAAATGCTGTTAAAGCTATTCAACAAAATGTTGCTACTAAACTTGCTCAACTTAGTGGCAGCACAGATCCTTATGTTATTCAATATTACTATGATGAATTAACTAATAATCTATATTAATATGGATGTATTAAAGTTTCTACAAGGTGGTAACAAAACACCTAATCCTGAATATAATCCTAAAACTAAAAAGGGGGCTATACAGCCTCCTACTTTAGTTGATTACAACCCTGGCACTTCTATTAGCGACCAGGGTCGTGGTCATTTATTTAGTCGTATTGCTGGGCAATCATATAATCTTAACCAATATGATATAGATAAATATGCTCCTTATGATGTTTATGTTAATCCTGTTGATGATCCTGAAAAACTTGATAAAGAACGTGCTGTTAATCAAAGTAATTGGGAACAAGGATTAAGAATGATTGGACAGATTGGTAATGAAATTACTGTTGGTACTGCAATAGGTTTTGCTGATTTAGCTGATGCTTTCTATAATATGATTAGTGATAGTCCTAATGATTATCAATCTGAAATAAGTTCTAGACTTGAATCTTTAAAAGAATCTATTAATGAAAGATTAGCTATATATCGAGAAAATCCTAATGCTGTATTTGACATTGGAGATTTTGCTTGGTGGGCTAGTAATGCTCCTAATATAGCTAGTTCTTTAACTCTTATGGTTCCTAGTACGGGTCTTGCTAAAGGTGTTTCTTTATTAGGTAAAGGATTAAGATTTAATAAACTAGCTAATAAGATGGCTAATGCTATTAATATGACTCAAAAGAGTAGAGCCATTACTAGTAGAATAGCAGAAGCTACTGCTATTGGAGTTCCTTCTCGTTATCTTGAAAATTATCAAGAAGCTAGACAAACTTATAATGATATTGAAGATTATTCTAAAACTCAACTTGCTAATATGAATGATAAACAAAGAGAAGAGTTTTATAATAATAATCCTAAATATAGAGATATGTCTGATGAAGAAGTAGCTAAAGATATTGCTAAAAATAGTGCTGATGTTACTTTTGCTGAAGATTGGGCTAATGTTCTTTTTGACGTATGGCAAGTTTATAGTTTAAAGAACTTATGGAAAAATGCTTTAAGTGGTAATACAACTAGTTCCAGACTTAGAAATTTAAATATTGCATTTAATAGTAATATTGATGATGCTGCTGCAATTACTAATGCTTTAAGTAATAAAACGACTAAACAAGCAATTACTAGTACATTAAAAAATGTAGGCGATGATATTCTTCATGGTGTTAGAGCTGAATGGACTGAAGGTGTTGAAGAAGCAATTAATTATATAGCTAGTCAAGATGGTTTATATAATGGTAAAAAAGTATTTGATAAAGATATTCCTCAACAAACTATTAAAGATTATCTTCAAGACCCAATGTTATGGGAGCAAGCATTTTGGGGTGCTCTTGGTGGTGTTACTTTTAGTAGTGTTATGAATAAAGCTGGAGAATTTATTAATAAACGTCTTGATAAAGATTGGACTTCTGCTGAAAAACAAAGAGAAAATGAAATTCTTGGTCGTACTGCTACTTTTCAAGCATATCAAGAAAGACTTAATAGTATAGCTAATGGTAAAAATCCATTTATAACTATTACTGATGAAAACGGTAAACAAGTTAATCCAGATATTATTACTGGTACTGAAGAAGAACTTCGTAATATAGCTGAAAAAGAATATATGGATAATATTATTATTAATTCTATGAATGCTGGTAATTTAGGACTTCTTGAAAGTTCTATTAATAGTAAAGAATTTAATGATAGTATTACTAATAAACTTGGATTACAACAACAAGATAGTATTGAACTTATTAATAGATTTAAAACTGAAATTAATAATCTTAAAAATGAATATAATACTACTTTAAATAAAGTTAATAGACTTGGTGGCGGATTTGAAGTTGGTCGTATTATAGCTACCCAAATGGTTCATGCTCGTAATCGTCAAGAAAATTATAATAATCTTCTTAATTGGGCTAATGATGTTTTAAATCAAGATATTACAAATAATCATATTGAAAATGTTGATATTACTTCTGCAAAGAATGGTATTTATCAACATATTATTAATAGTATTCAAAGAGATATTAAAACTATTCAAGATAATGCTGCAATTAATGATTCAGTTAAACAAGAACGTATTGCTCAATTAAATGAACGTCTAGATGCTATTAATAAACTTTATACTCCTATTGATATTGAAAATAAAAATGATATTCAATCAGCTATTCAACTTCAAAAACAATATAATGAAGTATTTAAAGATTTAGCAGAAGTTGTTAATGCTGAGATTAATGTTGAGGTTAATAAAAATCAACTTAATTTATCTGATGATAATATTAAATCTCGTATAACTTATCTTAATAACTTCTTTGATAATAGTCGTAAAAAGATTGTTAATAAAGCTATGGATGATTTACGTAATGCTTATAAACAATATGGTAAAGATTATGTTAATTCTGTTATTAAAGATGCTAATAATGGTAATAAACCAAATATAGATAAAACTATTCGAGATGCTTATGCTGCACTTGATTTAAGTTCTAAAGGTAATGAACATCTTAAAAATGCATTAGAGCAATTAGCTGAAATTGCAGAGATTGAAAACGATGTTAATAATACTTCTAAAGAGGAAGAAATTGCTCCTACTAATCCTGATGTTAATGAAATTAATGAAACTGATGTAGATAATACTAACTCATCTCCATCCTCCACGGGGAGTATAGCGGAGCGAAGCGGAGCGGTTCCTAGTGAACCTACTAATACTGAACAACCTCAATCTCAAACTGAACAACCAGTTCCTCAAGAACCTATTAGCACTCCTAAACCTGAAATTACTAATGTTCTTCCAGATGATGAATTTGAACGCGGTCAAATAGGTACCGATTTAGTTTACGAAAGTATTGCTGATTTAGAAGATTCTCTTGGGCATGAATCAACTAGTAGTGATTTACTTAATGCAAGACAATCTTTTATTGATAAACTTAGTCAAGCTGGATTTGAACAAACAGAAGCTGCTGATATAGTTAATAATATTATTGATGGTCTTACAGGTGGTAGTTTATATAGTTCTGTTCAAGATGATAGTACAAGACGTTTATTACTTAATGCTACTTATGCCACTGTTACAGGTAATGAACGCAATATAGAAGCTGTTATGAATGATTTTGCTAATAGTGTTGATAGTGAAGGTAATACTAGAGGTAAAATTGTTAATGGTAAAGTCTATCTTAGTATTGGTCAATTAGTTGAATATGTAGATAGTGTTACGGGTAATAAAATTATTAAAAATTACTTGTTTAATCAAATAAAAAACTATCTTTACGCCAGCACTAATAATCAAGGTAAATATCGTGCTACTGACGAATCAACTATTAAGAAACTTAATGCTAGACAATTTGTTCAATACGTTGACGGTATTGCTAAAGAACGTCTTGAAAGACTTCAAGTTAAACATACTAATAATGTTAATCTTAAGTATATAGTAGAGAATGAAAATGTTAAAGCATTTACTAGTATTAAGCAAGGTGATTATCTAGAAACTGAATATGATAGTAAGCTTAGACGTATTAATATACTTGCTAATGGTACAATTATTGGTTATATAGGAGTTCCAAACATTGATAAGTTTGGTAATTATGATATGGTTAATCAAGGTTGGAAATATAATATTCATGCTGAAAATGGTCAAGTTGTTTCTCCACTTAAAGACGCTTTAATTAGTATTCTTGATGGTGATAGATTTGACGAAGAATTTATTGGTCATTTATATGAACTTGCTGTTAAAGAAGAAGTTACACAAGAAGAACTTGTTAATCTATTTAAAGAATTTGAAACTAAATATCCTGATATAGTTAGAGATTTTACTACTCCTGTTGCAAGTTTTGATTTAGCTGGGCATCTTGTTAATCTTACTAAATACATATTTAATCAGCCTTATGAAAATAGTCATGAAGCTAGTATTAATCGTTGGTTTAATAATCTTCTTAATAGTTATGACCAAGCTATTACAATAGTTAAAGGTGATTTTAAAGGTAAGATTAAAGCTGTTAATATTAAATATGGAGTTCTTAATACTATTGATGACGCTAATGGTGAATGGAATGATGTACAAGAAACAGTAGTTAATTATAGCGAAGATGTTAATAAACTTGGTGTAGTTGTACAAGGTCAAGTATATCTTAATGGAGAAAGTAAACCTACTATTATTGAAAATCTTACTACTAATGGTATGCCTGTTATTAGTATTCCAAGTAGTGATGGTACTTCTCTATATGCTTTTTGTAAACAAGTTCCATTAAATAGTAATCTACTTAAAGGTGATGCCCGACGTATTATTAATTCTATTAAGAATGAAGTTAATAATCTTTGCAGAGATTATATTAGTGGAAAAATAAGTTTTGGTGAACTTAAACAAAGTCTTGGAGATATATTTGGAAATAATAAACTTATTAATGGTGATAGAAATACTGGACTTCAAATTAGTATTAATCCTACTAATATAGGTTTTTATGTTAAAGGTGCACATTTTAATGGTAAAGATTATGCTTTTACTATTAATTCTGATGCTGGTAATTATAAACGTAATATTATTATTAATTCTCCTTATGTTGTTAATAGTGCTTTTAAAATAGGTAAAAGTTATGGAATTAATGCCAGCACTATTGACGAATTAGATAATGCTCTTCGTCCTGTTATTGATGAAATGTTTAACTATGCTCAATTTGCTATTAGTAAAGATTTTATTAATGATAGTACAAAAACTAATGATAAAACTAATAAATATATTTATCGTGAAAATGGTAAAACTATTATAAATATTGATGGTAAAACTTATAGTTATAATAGTTATCAAGATTTTATTATTAGTAATGGTTTAGTTCGAACTAAACTAGCTAATACGAATACTGACGAAACTGCTGGTAATTGGCAAATAGATATTCATTCTAAACTTGATATTGCATACGAGCTTGAGGGTAGACCCCCCGTGGAGGATGGAGCAATACCTGAACAGCTATCAGAGTTCATGTTAGATGATACTCTTAATGCTATTAATTTTAATGCTTTTGAGTCTGCTATAACAGCTAAGAATTTAACTCGTGGACTTAAAAAGTATTTTGCTAATGACCAAACTGCTATTGATTATATTGATGCTCTTCAAAAAATTGGTATATTACCTAAAAATATTCAAGTTGTAGATAGTATTACTGATAATAATGGTAATAAAGTTAATGCTGTTTATCATCGTGATACTGATACAATTGAACTTAGTAGTTCTGCTATTGCAGGTCAAAGAGTTTATAGAGTTGTTAATATTATACTTCATGAAAGTTTACATAGACAACTTTATACTAAATATAATACTGAACAAGCTCTTGCTTTAGTTAAACCTATATATGATAAATTTAAATTTTGGCTTGATACTCAAGATAATTCTACTAAAGAAAGACTTAAACCTTATTTATTTGAGAACTTTAATACAAGTGAAGCTCTTGAAGAATTTCTAGTTGAAAGTATTACTAGTAATGCTCTTATGTCAGCTCTTAATGAAATAAAAGATGATAATAGAAAAACTAATAAACGTAAGACTTTATTTAGTAGACTTCTTGAAGTTATTGCTGATATGTTAGGTATTAAAATTAATGAAGATAGTTTATTAGCTGCTGCTAGAGATGCTTATAAAGCTATTAAGAAAATGCCTAAACAAACTGAACAAAATGTTATTCAAGGAACTTTTCAATTTGACGAAGAAACTATTAGTACAGAACAAATTGAAAATCCTAATGAAGATAATAGTCAAGATTATAATTATAATAATGATAATCTTAATGATGGACTTAATATGTTTAGTAGTGTTGATGATAATATAGTGAATATGGCAGAATTAACTAGTCGTTTACCAATAGACCAACAATCCGAATTTGCCACTTTGCTTGACACAGGACGTATCAGTTTTAGCTGTATGTAGAATTAATCAAGTAGAGATAAAAGTCGCTTAGAACGAAAGAAAATCACCTCTATGACGATGTAATTAAATTTTACTTTACATTAGTCATAGAGGTATTACTATTAATGAATTTAAACTTAAATATAAACTTATGAGTTGTGGAAATATTAAACTTGTAGGATATAATAATCTTAATAATGTTATTATTAAAGAACATGGTTCTAATAATGCTGATTATTATAGTCTTATAGCTATGGTTGAAGACCCAATCTTTAAGAAGATTATAGCTGATAAAGGTATTAATGTTAAAACTTCTGGAAGACAAGCTTATAATGCTCTTCTTGAAGCTAGAGCTATTAAACTTCGTAATATGGATGATATAGCTTCTGTTGCTGAAAAAGAAGAACGTGGTTTGTTTAGTACAATTAAAGCTAGAGATACAGCTATTACTTATATGGCTGATATTATGAACAAACTTAGTTTTAATTTTCTATATAATGGTGCTCCATTAAATTTTAATGAAATTAAAAAACGTACCAATGAAACTGTTATTAATGCTGGACTTAAACGTGCTAAGAAATTAGCTGGAAGTGATGAAACTAGAAATAATGAACTTAATAGTTTTATTAATAATCCAAACCCTGCTATTAAAATTAACGGTCTTGGTGCATTTCTTCGTAAATACGGTAATGCCCAAGATTTTAATTATGGGGCATTACTGCGTTCTCTAACTAATACTGAATTTAATGAAGCTCTTTTTAATAATAAAAATGTTGCTAAACTTATTAAAAGAGATGAATTATATCAAACTACTGATTATGAAGAATTAGGCGGATATCTTGATGAAACTTCTACTGAAGGTGATGAAAATAGTATAGATGATGGTATTGATTTAATGACTCAACTTTGGAATTTAAGTATTGGTGAAGTTAAAGATTTTAATAAACACGTAGAAGAAGTCATTAAGTATCATCTTGCAAGTTTACCTAAACTTACTGCTGCTTCTCAACTTGATAATGGAAATTATCCTTTTGATACTAATAATGAATTAGGTGTTGTTACTTTTGTCGATGCTAATTATTTATCTAAAATATTATATGCTAGTGCTGATACTAGTAATGTAGATAATTTTATAGCTAGTCTTAAACGTATATCTGAAACTATTCCAAATTGCGAATGTTTGATTCAATTACATGATTTACTTAGCAAAAATAAAGTATTTGCTAATAAATATATGATGGCTTTTAATAAACCTATTATATCTAAAATTGAAACTTATATTCAAACTGATTCTGCTGGTAATAGTTATGTTCGTGCTCGTGTAACTAATCCTAATACTGATTCACGTACTATTTTACAGAATACTTTTTATAATAATGTTAAGAATAATATTATTACTAATCGTGTTCCTGCTGCTCGTGAAAAGTTTCGTATATATGATAGATATAAAAATACTCCTCATGCTAATCTTTATTTATATGATGCTTTTAAAGAAATATTTCCAGATATTAATCAAGCTAGTTTTAATTTAGCTGTTGCTAAAATTGGACGTATTGCTATGTCTAATAATCTTATTAACTTTGCTAATGTTATTAATCGTACAGTTGATAATTATAATAAATATGTAGAAGCACTTAAAAGAGATAAGAAAACTAAAATGCCTGATAGTTTTATTAATAGAGGTGATACTTCTATTATATATCAAATGGCTGATGTTTTTAAAGATATTATTTATATTCCTGTTGAACTTAATTCTCGTAATCCCGAAGGTAATTTAAGTTCTGATGTTATTAATAGAAGTTTTATTACTAATATTGCTAAAATAATTAATGATGACAAATCTACTGTTGAAGAACAAAATGCTATGGCTGAAGCTTATGCTAGACAAAAGTTTGCTAGTCATCAATATGATTATAGTAATTTACTTCTTGAACATCGAGATACTAATGGTAATATAATTAATTATGGACTATTTAGAAGAGTTGGAAATGGAACTCCTAAACTTACTGAATATGCTCGTAGTATATTTAAAACTTCTCTTCTTAATGGTATTAGTGAATTAGATAATAACAGTAATGATTTATATCGTAGTATGAGTGATGGTGATTATTTAATTACTGCTATGGGATTATTTATGACTGATATTAATAATTCTGAAACTCCTACTGCTAATTATTTACTTCCAATACCTAGCGATGCTCCTAAAAACTTTACTATTACTGCTCCTAGATATAGTCTTGCTGGATTACGTAGTCAACTAGAAGATGGAACTAAAATTATAAATAAAGAACATCCATTATTTAAACAGTATTATAATATAGTTATTCAAGAACTTACTAATATGGCTCAGGCTGTTAATGTAATGTTTAAGACTAATGCTAATGGTAATCCTATTTTAACGAATGGAGATTTTGAATTTAGTGATACTTATAATAATAAACCTGAACATTTTTATAATCAATACCATAAAGATGGAAAAGGTAATGTATTTACTACTAAAGATGGACACAAAGTTTTAGCTGGTAGAGTATTTAGTTTTAAACGTTTAGTTAGTAAAATTACTCCTAATAGTAATGGAGCATTTAATGAACTAATTGGATATGGTAAGACTATTGACATCCTCTACGGGGGGTCTACACGTGGGCTTAGCTATGTTAATAATCAAGTAGTTCTTAATGGAGAACAACGTATTGCTCTTGAAGATGCTGTTGCTGATTGGTTAAATGAATATATAACTAATGGTTATAAAGAACTTAAAAATAAATATGGTACATTTATTGATGATAGAATTAATAATGAATCTTTAGCTGAATTTCTAGTTAATGATTATCTTGTTAGAGATAGTATGTACGATATGTATGGTGGTGACCAAAGTTTTTATAAGAATGGTCAAGCTATTCTAAAACGTATTAAAGAAGTACAAGCTAGTGGTAATCCTTTTGGTAATACAGACTTTACTAAAAATGATTTAGATATAGCTACTAATTTATATGATGTAACAATTAATGGTAATGCTGTTACTGTTCCTTATACAGTTAATGGAGTTGTTAAACGTAAAAAAGTAGTTCTACAAGATAAATTTAGAGGTGTTACTATTTATAATACTTTTAAATCTTCTGATAAAGTTGTTATTAATAGACTTGATGACCAACTTAAAAAAGCTGGACTTGATAAAAAAGACAGAGAACGAGTACTAGAACCATTTAAAGGAGGAGTTAATGCTAATGATGCTCAATCTTATATTACTCTTGAAGAATGGATTCGTCGTATTACTGCTGCTGGTGAATTAGATAAATATGCTGGACTTATTCAGAGCCTTACAGACGATACTCCAATAGATAAAATTGATTGGACTAAATTTGCTAATAAAGTTCAAATTCAAAAGAATTTCTATTATGATTTATATTATGATACTACTGTTGGTATTGAAGTTCCTAGACAAGTAAAGAATGCTGAGTTTGTTCTTATTCCTAAACTTATTAAAGGAACAGAACTTGAAAAAGTTTATAATATAATGACTAATAGAGGTATTCATCAGCTTAATACTGTTGAAACTGTTAAAGTTGCACAACATAATAGAATGACACTTTGGAATAACGATGGTGTTTTAACTGATAAAGCTCTTAAAGAATTTGATGATAATGTATTTGATAATTCTGAATTGTTTAGTTATAATTATCTTTATCGTCAACAAGAAGTTCCTCAGCATATGGTTGATGCTAGTAATAAAGCTGCTATTCAGATTATGAAGAAAATGCTTGATAATCTTCCTAATAAACCTGAACTTAATGAACTTAAAGATAAAGTATTTAGTAACTATGTAGCTAATATTAGAAATAGTTTTGAAAAAACTTGTGCTGAACTTGGTATTGGATTAGATGATAATGGTCATATTGATTTAAATTCTAATGGTACTATTAAAAATCTTAATCGTTTTGTATTCTTTGATAGATTTAAAGAAAATGCTCAACAACAAGGAGTTGAAAAAGCTCTTCTTGAGTTTTTTGATTTAGATAGCGCTGGATTTAATAATCTTCCTTTATTCTTATCTAATATTAATAGTAAACTTGAAAGTATTGCTAATAGTTATTTTAATACTAATATTACTAGGCAACTTATTAGTGGTTGGCACGCTGCTCAGCTATCTGATTTTGGATTTAAAGTTGATAAACAAACTCAAACGGATAGTAAACTTCAATATAAAAAGATTGGAGAAGTTGATGGCACTCCTGTTTATTATACTGAAATTAAACTTCCTAGATGGAGTAGTAAACTTAAAGGATTAAATATTGAACAAGTTCCTGATAGCTTACGTACTATGATTGGTTATCGTATTCCTACTGAAGGTAAACAATCTATATGTATTATGTATGTTAAAGAGTTTCTTCCAGATGCTTATGGTAGTACTGTTGTTGTTCCTGATGAATGGGTTACTCAAACTGGTTCTGACTTTGACGTAGATAGTGTTTATGGTATGTCTAAAACATTTAATCTTGTTAAAGGTATTCCAACTGAAATTACTCACGCTAGATATACTAAAGATGAAGTAGGGTATATTAATTATGTTAAAGATAATGTAGATAAAGCTAGTCGTAAAATTCTTGGTAAGACTTATAATAAACAAGGTAATATTAGAGCTTCTTTAAAAAATAGCGAAGATGCTATTAATGCTACTCTTGAAGGTTATAATGGTAATCTTAAAGTTGTTGAAAAAATTGCTAATGATGGTGGACTTAAGTCTTACGAATCATACTTGAAACTCCCCGTGGAGGATACAAGTAGTCAAGCTGCTAGAACTAATGCTATTATTCAATCATTTATTGATATACTTAATAATCCTGCTGCATTTGAAGAAAATACTACTACTTCTAATTTTGAAAATGTCAAAGAAGCTAATGAAACTTATGCAGAAATAGTTGGTGCTAATAAAACGACTGTTGCTCCTAGCGATTTCTTTACTCAACTTGATTGGTTTGATGCTGCCACATCTGGTATTAAACTTAAAGGTATTAGTGTTAATCGAGATACTTTTATGAGTATTGGTAATGTTACTAAAGCTAATCATAGTGAAGGTATTAAAGTTATGTACACTACTGATGTGATTAGTGAGCAAGAAGCTGTTAATAGATATGGTAAAGAAAATGTAGAAACTATTGGTAATAAACATATTCATATTACTCATAAGAATTTTGGTTGGTCTGGAGATGATAAGAATATTGATGGCTATTTGATTAATCCTTATAGTTCTCAAACAACTGCTCATATTCTTGATGTTATGAAAGAGGGAGCTATACATAATGAAAATACTTATACGTTTAATGCTTTTAAAACCATTGTTGACTTTGGAAGTAATTATGATACTGCTATTGGATTTATGTGGCAACCTGCTATTGATATACTAGTTCGTAAATGGAAAGAAACTAATAGTGTTCTTGCAGAAGGCACTAAAAATCCTCTTACTGAAGCTATTAGAGAAGTTGCTCATAATCTTGGTTTTGGTGAAAAAGTTAATTTTGCTGGACGTAAAAAGCTAATTGAAACTATTGATAAAAGTTATGGTGAAACTTTCAAGAAATTATTCAATTTAAGCGTTTCTGAGGCATTTTCATCACCTGACCTTATATTTTCATCAGACGCATATAAATCTCGTCTTAGAGGGGAAATGAATGGCGTTCAGCAGGCTTTATTTGACCTTTATGTTCTAGCACAATTCAATCGGTTAAACTCAATCGGACAGGATATAAGTAATAATCTTAATATTCTTAGTGCTGATAAATATGGTGCTAAACAAAGTTTTTATGCTAGTGATAAAGTATTTAGAGATGCTAGAACTGTTATTGAAAATAGTAATATTTATGCTCCATCCTCTACGGGGGGTCAAACCTTGCTATTAGAGAGTGTCTTTCCTGATATTAGTGGTGGTATAGACGCGTTTATTAAATCAGATATATCTAGAAGTAGTTATCCTAGTTTAGCCGCTTTTCTACAAATGAGTACTGCTCTTAGTGTTAAAGCCACTCAACAAGTATTTGAAACTGCTAATCCTGTATTTATTGATTATGTATATAGAATAGCAGAATGGACTAAAGGTGGAATAATGACTGAAAAGTTATATAATGACTATAAAGATTATCTTATTAATAAACTAGAAGTAGGTAATAATGGTAGTTCTTATCTTAATTTACCTGTTACTATTGTTGATGGTGATTTTGTTCATCCTAAATTTATTAAAGAATATGGTACTGGTCAATCTAGAGCTTTAGAAATTGGACGAGTTAGTGGTACATTAGTTAATATTAAAACAGATGATGTTATAGTTAAAAATATATTTGAACCTATACAAACTGAAATTGATGTATTTGCTAGACTTACTCCTGCTCAAAAAGTTGATTGGATTAAACGTAACTTTAGTCAAGATGGAAGTATATTTGCACATATTGAAATAGTTGCTAATGATGAAAGAAATAATCGTCGTAATGTAAATATTCAATATATTAATTATATACAAGGTGATATTACTAATGATGAAGCTCATAGATTGTTTGATAGAGCTTGGAATCATCCTAATCCTCTTATTAAACTCACTGCTCTTGATTTAGTTAAATATGCTTTTATTGTTGAAGGTCATAAATTTAGAACTAGAAATATTAGTAGACTTATAAGTAATACTCCCCTTAGAGGATTGAGTGAAAATGGAATAGCTATTGGAGATATAGCTATGAAAGGTATTAATAGTTATGGTCTTATTGATAAAGATAATATTGAAGATATAATTGGTTTTATTCGTAAGAATTATAATAGTTTTAACTGTCCTAGTTATACATTTAAAA
>OODE01001241.1_pt1 | contig 17226 bp, 11 predicted proteins | sample 1671771 | NCBI WGS metagenome assembly OODE01 (sample SAMN06348191, study PRJEB24527) | human gut metagenome | biome: human gut; feature: ankylosing spondylitis patient; material: feces | host: Homo sapiens | place: China | collected 2015-10 | reverse complement strand
AAAATCTGAGCTGGATGCTGCGGTAGTAGAAGGCGAGATTCAATCTCCGGATCTGGTAGTGATCCCCATTATTGATGATTGTCTGGTTCTTGCCGCCGGAAAACACCACCCATTTTATGAACGCAGCCTGATCTTTTCCGATGAATTGAACGGTCAGTCCTTTGCTATGCGCGAAAAAGGCAGCGGCACCCGGCAGCTTTTTGAGAATTATGCTGATAAGCATAAGCTTCTTCTTAAAGTCACCTGGGAAGCCAACTGCCCCCGTACCATTTTAAATGCGGTTCTCTATAATAAAGTGCTGTCCGTCATGTCTCTGCGACTCATGCCTCATGAGATCCGACACCAACGACTTCGAATCTTCCACAACGAAGATCTGGAATGGAACCGCACCTTTAAGCTGGTCTACCATAAAAACAAATTTCTCACACCGGCCATCTACGAGCTGGAGAAAATTCTATGGCAATATCAATCGATCAAACTTCCGCCAGAATGCGGGATTCTGCGAAATCGGATCACTGATCCCTCTCCCGCAGCCGTTTAAGCCGATCACCGATCACCTTCTCATAACCAATGTCCGTGGGATGGTAGAATGTCTGTCCCACCAGTTCATCTGGCAGATACTGCTGCTTCACATAATGCTCTGGATAATCATGAGCATACTTATAGCCGATGCCATGTCCCAGCTTTTCTGCACCACCATAATGCTTATCCTGCAGATGAACCGGAACGGTGGTCGTAGTAGACTTCACCGCTGCCATGGCATCAAAGATTGCATTGCAGGCTGCATTGCTCTTAGGCGCACCTGCCACATAAGAAGCGGCCTGGGACAAGATGATCTGTGCTTCCGGCATACCGATCCGCTCCACTGCCTGAGCTGCTGCCACCGCCACCTGAATGGCCTGTGGATCTGCATTTCCCACATCTTCTGATGCACAGATCATAATTCTCCGGGCAATAAATGTCACATCTTCCCCGGCGTACAGCATTTTTGCCAGATAGTAGACCGCTGCGTCCGGATCAGACCCCCGCATACTTTTGATAAATGCGGAAATGTTATCATAATGGCTGTCACCATTCTTATCATACTTGATCACGCGCTTCTGGATACACTCGGAAGCCACATCCAGCGTAATATGGATGAGCCCGTCTGCACTGCGCTCTGTGGTAAGGATTCCCAGTTCAATGGCATTTAATGCGCTGCGGGCATCCCCGTTTGACACATCTGCCAGAAATTCCAGTGCATCTTCATCCGCCACCGCATGATAAGCTCCCATGCCTTTTTCCATGTCCTCTAAGGCACGGTGCAGCAGCGTTTTGATATCCTCTTTGTCCAACGGCTTTAATTCAAAAATAATGGATCGGGAAATCAGCGCTCCGTTTACCTCAAAATACGGATTCTCCGTAGTGGCACCGATCAGTGTCACCGTACCGTCCTCCACAAACGGAAGCAGATAATCCTGCTGACCTTTGTTAAAACGGTGAATCTCATCGATAAACAGGATCGTACGTTTTCCGTACATGCCCTGCAGCTGTTTTGCCTTTTCAATCACAGCTTCCATATCCTTTTTTCCGGCGGAAGTCGCATTGATCTGCATAAATTCTGCGCTGGTCGTTTTCGCAATGACTTTCGCCAGTGTGGTTTTTCCGGTTCCCGGAGGTCCGTAAAAAATAACCGACTGCAGTTTGTCCGCTTTAATGGCACGATACAGCAATTTGTCTTTGCCGATAATGTGCTGCTGACCAACCACTTCTTCCAGCTTCGTTGGTCGCAATCTGGATGCCAGCGGTGATTCTTTTTCCTTATTTTGTTCTCTCATGTAATCAAACAAATCCATTTTCTGATCTCCATTTCACGTTTCATCCTTCAAAAATGAATCCTTTTCATGATATAAAATTCATTTTTAACTGTTTTCATCCTGTAAAATACATGGATTTTAAATGTTTTTGCATGATACCGATGTGATATCTTTCATATCCATGCTATACAATACATTAAATTTACCGGTCTGACAAGTTATTTTTTTGTCAAAGTTGCAATTTCTCCAATTTTTCCATAATATAGGAAGATTTGTATTTCTGTTTTCTACATTGTGCCGAAGATTTTTTCCCTGTTTTCCACTTATAATATCAATTTGAAATCACAAATCATATCATAATTACATTACTCTTCTTCCGCCAGTTCTCTCACCGCCTCGATTGCCGCCTCCACTTCTTCCTCAGTATTGTAATGGGAAAAACTAAACCGCACAGCGCCCTGCTCAACCGTTCCAAGCGCCTCATGCATCAGCGGTGCACAATGTCCGCCTGGTCTTGTAGAAATCTCCCATCCTTCAAACAATTCATCACTGACCTCTGAAGAATCATAATCCCCGATATTAAAAGACACGATCGGGCAACGATTTTTCTGTGAAAAATCACCGTATATTTTCACTCCCGGAATTTCACGGATGCCTTCATAAAACTGCCACATCAGGTTCTGTTCTTTTTCCCGAATTGCGTCAATGCCTGTCCGCATCAGGTAGTCTAAGGCCGCATCCAACCCGGCAATTCCATGTCCGTTCAGCGTCCCGGCTTCCAGCGCCGTCGGCATCTGCTGCGGATGCCTTTTACTATACGTCTGCACGCCGCTGCCGCCGCTCTTTAACGGACGAAGCTGCAGGCCGGTTCTGACATAGAGCCCGCCGGTTCCCTGCGGGCCAAGCAAGCTTTTGTGCCCGGTAAAGCATAAAATATCTATATGCATTGCCTGCACATCGATAGGAAATACCCCTGCGGTCTGTGACGCATCCACCACGAAAAGGATTCCGTGCTTTTGCGTCAGTTCTCCGATTGCTGCAATGTCCACCAGATTTCCGGTGACATTGGATCCATGGGTACAGATGATGGCTTTTGTCTCCGGTCGGATTGCAGCCTCCATATTCTCTAACGAAAATCTGCCCTGTGCATCCGCTTTTACAATAGTCAGTTCCACACCTTTTTCTTCCATCTCATAGAGCGGACGGAGCACAGAATTATGCTCCAGCTGCGTGGTGATCACATGATCTCCCGGATTTAATAATCCTTTAATCGCAATATTCAGACTCTCTGTTGCATTGCTTGTAAACACCATCCGCTCCGGATTTTCCGCATGGAAAAATTCTGCCAATTTTCGTCTTGTATCATAAATCGTGCGAGAAGCCTGCAGTGTTGCTTCGTGCGCCCCTCGTCCTGCATTTCCAAGTGAACATAACGCCTCTGTGACTGCCTGCACAACTTCCTGCGGTTTCCGTCGCGTCGTTGCCGCATTATCAAAATATATCATCGTAAAATCCCCTTTTCTCATATCACATATTACTATTTATTTTACCATAAAAAGGAGCTCCCGCCAATCAGCGAAAGCTCCTTCTATATTCAGCCAAATAATTATTTTCTTATTTCTTTTCTGCTGGTTTATTCTTCGGCAGCACCAGATTTAAGAATACCGCAGTTACTGTTGCAATAACAACCGGTGTCTTACCAAATACAGTTGTCACCCATGCCGGGAACATTCCCAGAGACGCAGACGCCTGTGTCACACCAACACCAAGCGCAACCGACAAACCAACAATAGAAGTATTTCGATAACTCATCGGCTGACTTGTGATCAGCTTGATACCTGTCATTGCGATAGAAGCAAATACAGAAATCGTTGCTCCACCAAGCACACACTGCGGAATGGTTGTCAGCAGTGCAGAAAACTTCGGCACCAGACCTGCAATCAGCAGAATACCCGCAGACATTCCAAGTACAGAACGATTGATAACTTTTGTCGTAGTAACGATACCTACATTCTGACTGTAGGAAGCAGTCGGCAGACCACCAAGGAATGCACCGATGACATTCGTACATCCATATCCTACAATGGCACCTTTTAACTCTTTATCCGTCGGCTCACGATCCATACCGCCGGTTGTGGTTGCGGTAAAATCACCGATCGCCTGAATTGCATTGATGGCAAATAACAAACCAATCGCAATGCAGGAAGACGGATCAAACTGAATGCCAAAATGCATGATCTGCGGCATCTGGAAAAAGCTTGCCTGCGCCACCGCACTCAGATCTACCATACCGAAACATGCTGCAATAATATAACCACAAATAATACCGATCAGAATAGAAGCCAGTTTCAAAAATCCTTTGGTAAAATGATTCAAAAATGTAACGATAGCTAACGTGATAATGGCTACCAGCCAGTTTGTCCAATGTCCGTAATTTCCACTGGATGCGCCACCTGCCATGTAATTGACAGCAGTCGGATACAGAGAAAGTCCAATCGTAAATACAACAGTTCCTGTTACCAGCGGTGGAAATACTTTTCGGATCTTATCAATAAAAAATCCAATGATCATCGCAATGATACCACCGATGATCTGTGCTCCAAATATCGCCGCAATACCTGTATCTGCCGCAATCGCCTGCATACTTGCCACATATGCAAAACTGGTTCCCATAATAACCGGTAATCCTGCCCCCATGCGGAAGCCGTTTTTCGGTCCGATCGGAAACAGCTGTAAAAATGTGGAAAGTGCGGAAACTACCAGTGCAGACTGAATCAGCATAACACGGTTGGCTCCCTCAAGACCTGCGACACCTGCCACAATGATTGCCGGGGTTACACAGCCTACGATCATCGCTACTACATGCTGCAGTGCCAGCGGAAGTGCCTTGCTCAGCTGCGGAACACCGTTTAACTCGAAAATAGACGCATTTTTTCCCTCTGTCTTTTTCATATACTAAAATCCTCCATCTTTTGCATTATGCTATCGTGATCTCATCACACAATAATTTTTACATTTTTTTCTCAGATATTATAACGCAGATATTTTCCGATTTACAACCACTCCGCTTATGAATTGTATTTATAGTATTTGTTAGTTGTGCTAATAAAAAAGCTCTCCTTTTTACATTTTTCAAAGTCTGTAAAAAAAGAGAGCTTTCATCATTCATCTCAAGATTTTATTAAATTTTATTTTTCTTCTGTTTCTTTTTTCACTTCTGGTTTTTCTTTCGGCAATACCAGATTTAAGAATACAGCTGCTACTGTTGCGATAACAACCGGAGTTTTTCCGAATACAGTTGTTACCCATGCCGGGAACATTGCAAGAGATGCGGAAGCCTGAGTTACACCAACACCAAGTGCTACAGCCAGACCTACAACGGATGTATTTCTGAAGTTCATCTCCTGTGTGGTGATCAGTTTGATACCTGTCATTGCGATAGATGCAAATACGGAAATGGTTGCACCACCAAGTACACACTGCGGAATGGTTGTCAGTAATGCGGAGAATTTCGGCACCAGACCTGCGATCAGCAGAATGCCTGCACCCATTCCAAGGACTACACGGTTGATAACCTTTGTTGTTGTAACGATACCTACGTTCTGGCTGTAGGAAGCTGTCGGAAGACCACCAAGGAATGCACCGACAACGTTCATGCATCCGTAACCTACGATGGCACCTTTTAACTCTTTATCGGTCGGCTCACGATCCATACTACCTGTTGTAGTTGCTGTGAAATCGCCGATAGCCTGAATTGCATTGATCGCAAACAGTAATCCGATGGCAATACAGGATGACGGCTCAAATTTGATACCAAAATGCATGATCTGCGGAGCCTGGAAAAAGCTTGCGTGTGCCACTGCGGTCAGATCTACCATTCCAAAACATGCTGCAATGATATAACCACAGATAATACCGATCAGGATAGAAGCCAGTTTTACAAAACCTTTTGTAAAGTGATTTAAAAATGTAACGATAGCCAGTGTGATAAATGCTACCAGCCAGTTTGTCCAATGTCCGTAATTTCCACTGGATGCGCCACCTGCCATGTAATTAACAGCGGTCGGATACAGGGAAAGTCCGATGGTAAATACAACCGTTCCTGTTACCAGCGGCGGGAATACTTTACGGATCTTGTCGATGAAGAATCCGATAATGACTGCGATAATACCGCCGACGATCTGTGCACCAAATATTGCTGCGATACCCGTATCTGCTGCAATTGCCTGCATACTTGCTACATAGGCAAAGCTGACACCCATGATCACCGGCAAACCGGAACCCAGACGGAAGCCGCCCTTTTTACCGATCGGGAACAACTGCAAAAATGTGGAAATTGCGGATACGATCAGTGCTGACTGAATCAGCATAACACGGTTTGCATTGTCAAGTCCTGCTACTCCTGCTACGATGATCGCCGGTGTTACACAGCCTACGATCATCGCTACAACGTGCTGCAAAGCCAGCGGAAGCGCTTTGCTCATCTGCGGAATTCCATCAAGTTCGAAAATAGACGCGTATTTTCTTTTTGCCTTTTCCATTACATAAATCCTCCTCTTATATGTATGTGATTTTATATCATTTTTTTATAAATTCACGGATATCAACAATTGCATTTCTCGGACATTTCACCACACAGTTTCCACAGGATAAACAGTCTGCTTCATATATTACCGCACAATTATCTTCAATCTGTATTGCCTCACTCGGGCAGTTTCTGTGGCACAGACCACAGCCGATGCAGCTCACATCACAGGCATTTCTCGCCGGTGCTCCCATATCACGATTGGAGCAGCGTACCAGAAACGGTTCTCCCACATTGTGCATGTGGATGATCTGCTGCGGACAGGCTTTTTCACACAACCGACAACCCACACAGTTGTCACGATCGATTTCTGCCACGCCCTGTGCATTGATGCTCACGGCATTTTTCCGACAGGCTTCCACACAGGCGCCACAGCCGATACATCCATATTGACAGTTGTGATTGTGTTCTCCGCCGTTACATGCCACATAAGCAAACTTCCGAATTCGTTTTTTCATTGTCACTGCACCCCCTTTTTATACTGCTGGTCTGCAGCATAAGGTGTATCTGCAAGTGGAAGTCTGGTACGATACTTGCCATCATAACTGTAGTAAGCTGCCGCGATCGCCGGTGCGGTCGGAATGGAAGTGATCTCTCCGATACCGATGGCTCCGCATGCCACATTCAGTCCTGCTTTTTCTACAATGATACTTTCCACTTCCGGAATCTCATTCGCCCGGAATAAACCAAGAGTTCCGTATTTGGATAACGGTTTACAGTCCTTAAGGTCGTAGCGCTCTCTTAGGGCATAGCCAAGAGACATGATCACGCCGCCCTCGATCTGACCTTCCACAGACAATGGATTTACCGCACGTCCCACATCGTGAGCTGCCACAACTTTTTCCACTCTTCCGTCTTTGTCTAGGACACATACCTGAGTCGCATAACCGTAAGCTACGTGAGATACCGGGTTTGGAACATCTGCGCCAAGTTTATCGGTTTTTGCCAGATATTCGCCGTAGAATTCTTCCCCTTCCAGCTCTGCAAGACTTTTGGTTTTTCTCGCTTCGTTATATAATTCACAGGCTCTGCGCATCGCCTCACCGGTAACCAACGTCTGTCTGGAGCCGGATGTGGTTCCGGAATCCGGTGCGTTGATGGTATTTGCCGCTTCATATACGATATCCTCACGGGTCAAATCCGTATTTTCAATTGTCATCTGTACCAGTACCGTTCCAAGTCCCTGACCGATGCAGGAAGCACCGGATCGGATATGTGCTTTTCCATCCTTAATGGCAAGAATCGCTCTTCCAAAATCCGGAATACCAACGCCGACACCGGCATTTTTCATGGCACAGGCAATACCTACATACTGATTGTTTTCAAATACATCTTTCACCGCTTCCAGTGTCTCCACCAGTCCGGTGGATTCATCTACGATCTGTCCGTTTGGAAGTACCTGTCCCGGCCGGATCGCATTGCGATAACGGATCTCCCAGGCGCTAATGCCGATCTTCTCTGCCAGCTTCGTCAGCATCATTTCCATGCAGAAGCAGGTCTGGGTTACACCGAATCCACGGAAGGCGCCTCCCGGCGGATTGTTTGTATAATATGCTTTTCCATCGATTTCAAAGTTCTGATAGTTATACGGACCCGCCGCATGGGTACAGGCACGCTCCAGAACTGGTCCGCCTAAAGATGCATATGCTCCGGTATCTGCGATAACGGTAGCGGTTACGCCCTGAATAATGCCGTTCTCATTACATCCAACCGTAAATTTCATATCCATCGGATGCCGTTTCGGATGGATCAGGATGCTTTCCTGTCGCGTTAGTTTTACTTTGACCGGACGTTTCAGCAGATAAGCCGCCAGTGACGCATGATGCTGCACGGACATATCCTCTTTTCCGCCGAATCCGCCGCCCACCAGTTTGTTGACAACCCGGACTTTTTCGCTCGGAAGACCAAGCATTTCGGAACATTCGTGCTGAGTTGCGTAAGTTCCCTGATCTGTGGAATAGATCAGTACGCCGTCCTCATACGGCATGGCAATCGCACATTCCGGCTCCAGAAATGCATGTTCCGTCCAGGGAGTATGGAACTCCTCGGTATAGACATATTTTGCATTGGCAATGGCTTCCTTGGCGTTTCCTCTTGATACATGCTTGTGTGCCAACAGGTTTCCGCTTCCGTGTACCTGCGGCGCATCCTCTTTCATCGCCTCATACGGACTGCTGACAAAGGGCAGCTCCTCGTATTCGACTTTCACCAGTTTTTTCGCTTTTTCCACCACATCCAGGTTCTCACCAACCACAAGTGCAATGGCATCTCCCAGATAATGAGTAATGGAGCCAACCGGAATCATCGTATCCCAGTCCTGAACCAGATGTCCGACTTTCACATCTCCCGGAATATCCGCAGCGGTAAAAATATCTACGATACCCGGAACTGCTTTTGCTTTTTCTGTATCGATGGACAACACCCTTGCTCTCGGATATTTGGAACGGACCGCACTCGCGTGAAGCAGTCCTTCCACCTCCATGTCATCCACGTATTCTCCATATCCTAATGTCTTTTCCCTGGCATCCACACGATGCACGCGCTCGCCCAGTTTCCAGGTAAATTCTTTTTTCGGGATTCCCTTTCCTTCCCGTTTGATCTTTGCGGCTAATTCCACCGCATCCATGATTTTTTTATATCCGGTGCAGCGGCAGATGTTGTTGCGCAGCGCAAACGCGATCTCGTCTCTCGTCGGGTTTGGGTTCTTATCCAGAAGTCCCTTTGTACAAATGACCATTCCCGGAATACAGAATCCGCACTGCACAGCTCCTGCCTCTGCAAAAGCGTATGCATACAGTTCTTTTTCCTCATCCGAAAAGCCTTCCACGGTAAGGATCGATCTGCCATCCATCATGGACAGAGTCGGAATACAGGCTTTCATCGCCACTCCGTCTACCAGCACATGACAGGTTCCGCAGGCTCCCTCACTGCAGCCATCCTTTACGGATTTGCACTTACAAACATCCCGCAGGAACGGCAGCAGCTTTCCATCGCCTTCCACCTGATATAATTCATTATTTACATAAAATTGATACATCGAAATGCCCCCATTCTGATGCAGATGGATAAAAAATCCAGAATGCCTTTCGCATTTGCTCTGCATACTGACATACACTTGATGCTCCAATATTTGCTTTTACCTGATTCATTTATGTTTCATTTTGTCTGGATTTGATTAAATATTCGACCAAACCGGAATGACCAGTTATCCTTAGATTTGTGTCAGATAAGGTATACGAACAGAACCGGCATTTTCATCCGGTGTTTTCGTGATTGTGATATATAAAACCCACCACATTCCGCGTACTTTGACTGAATATTCAATCAAACAGAATGATACATTACATCTTTGCTTTTCCCCATAGCAAAGTTTCAGTAAAATCCATTGGAAATCAAACCTCTGTCAGTAGACAGACCTGTTACCCTTCTTTTTTCTCCATCGCAATTCTGATCTGGCGAAGCACCATGTCTTCTGCATATGCAAAATAGCTGTCTGCGTCAAAACCTTTTCCATCTACCAGCACCTGGATCGAAGCCCCCTCAAGCAACGATACTGCCATATACGGAATCAGTTCCTTGTCTGTCTCCTCCATATTCGGGCAAAAAAGAATGATGATCGCCCGGATATTATCTCTCCAAACTGCATACGCTTCCTGAAAACGTGCTCTGATGTCTGCATCGATCCTTGTCTGAACAAGGAAATCAAGTTCTGCAAAATCATACTCTTTTTTCTTGGTCAGCAGAGTTTTTTTCTGCTGGAAGAAAATGTGTAACTGATCTTCCAGTGTATCTTTACTTGATTTCTTGCTTACCTGCTGCATATCGTAGCATTCTTCTAAGATCCATTCCTGCAGTCTCTTTAACAGATCCTGCTTTGTTTTATAATAATAGTGAACATTTGACTGCACCATATCTGCCTTGTCTGCGATCAGATGCATTCTCGTTCCACTGATTGTGACATCATTTACAACTTTCAGTGCCGCATTCAGAATTCTTTCTTCTGTTTCTGTAACATGTAACGTTTCTGTTTTCAAGTCCTTGCCTCCTGCCCATAAGATTCATTAGCACTAGGATTCTATTGTATTTTCTCTTACAGGCAGTGTCAAGAATTTAGCTAAAATTTTTTTAGAGTTAACCTATCGGTCTTGTATACAATCCTGTATTTCTTATTTTTCTACAGCAACTGCTTCAATCTCTACCAGACCTGCTTTCGGAAGGTTTGCAACCTCTACGCAGGAGCGGGCCGGTACTTCGTTTGCAAAATATTTTGCATAGATCTCATTTACTTTACCGAAATCAGCAATGTCTGCTAAGAAGATAGTTGTTTTTACAACATGATCAAAATCAGATCCTGTACCTTCCAGAATAGTTTTCAGGTTCTCAAGACTCTGTACAGTCTGTGCCTCGATGCCTTCCGGAAGGGTACCATCTGCCGGGTTTAAACCTAACTGTCCGGAAATAAAGATCATGTTTCCTGTTTTTACTGCGTGTACATATGGACCTACTGCTGCCGGTGCTCCGTTTACGTTGATTGACTGTTTCATAATAATTTCCTTCTTTCTTTTATTCTTTTTAAACTGTCATAATAACAATTTAGATTCTATTATAATGCAGTACCTCACTGCTTTACAAGCAATCCTGTAAATACACATTCGTATATACATTCTATTTGCTATCATTCCTATGTAATATTTGAAAACAATATTTAAAAATCTGTTTCCATTCTACTCATATGCTATAACTGCCGTGCAGTTCTGTGGATGTATTTTCCTTTTAATTCGGTATGTACTTTTCCGTACTCTGCCACCGGACAGCCTCTTAAAAATACCTGTGCTGCCATTCCGGTTCCCGAAATTCCTTCATATGGCGTGTTGTCCACGTTCTGAACCTGTGTCTTGGCTGAGATTGTCCATGCCTTATCCGGATCCCAGATCACCAGATCTGCATCGCTGCCCGGAAGAATGGCTCCTTTTTGCGGATACATGCCAAAAAGTTTTGCCGGACGCTCCGCCAGAAGCTGGCACATGCGCTCAATGGAAGTTCTTCCTTCCACCACTCCATACTGATAAAACAGCATCGGTCGCTGTTCAGTTCCCGGAATACCTCCCGGAATTCTGGTAAAATCATCCTTGCCTCTTGTTTTCTGACCATCCATGTTGAAACTGCAGTGGTCAGTGCCAAGCATATCAACTTCGTCCTTTTCAACTGCCTCCCAGAGTGCCTCCCGGTCTTCTTTTTTTCGAAGGGGCGGTGCACATACATAGGCTGCGCCTGCAAATCCCGGACGATTATATTCTTTCTCATCCAGAATCAGATACTGTGGACAGGTCTCCACAAATACCTGCTGACCTTCTTTTCTGGCTCTCTGGACCACTTTCAGTCCCTGCTTTGAACTTAAATGCACGATATTCACCGGTGTGCCTGCCAGCTTTGCAATGGTCAGAAGCCGGTTAATGGCCTCTGCTTCCGCCTCCGCCGGACGGCTCTTCGGATGCAGGCGTACACTGTTGCGTTCCTCGGATTTGAGTTTTTCCGTTACCGCCTTGATGATGTCACCGTTTTCACAATGAACACCGACGATACCGTGTTCTTCCTCGATGGCTGATAAAATCTCGAATAACTCTTTGTCGTTCACTTTGAGATTATCATATGCCATATATAATTTATAAGAAGTAACACCCTGACGGGTCATTTCTTTGATTTCCTTTTTTGACTCGTCGTTCCAGTCTGTGATCGACATATGAAAACCGTAATCACAGGAACTTTTTCCGTCTGCCATCTTGTGCCAGACATCCAGCGCTTCGGTTAAGGTCTGCCCTTTTTCCTGCGTGGTAAAATCAAGGATCGATGTGGTTCCTCCTGCTATCGCAGCTTTTGTTCCTGTATAAAAATCATCTGCGGTATGAAAATCTCCCGCATCCAGATCGAAATGTGTATGGGTATCGATGAATCCGGGAAATATATATTTCCCGGACGCATCGATGACCGTCATGCCCGGCGCATCAATGGTTTTTGCCACCTGGGTTATTTTCTCACCTTCTACCAGTACATCGGCTGTGTAACTGCCGTTTGCGTAAACAACGGTACCGTTTTTGATTAAATATCCCATTATGAACTCCTTATCTGAAATGCTGTTTCATGCAAGCATGATTCACATTTCTCCATTCAGACTGATTTCTGATCTATTACAGATACAGATAATCATAATCTGCATCGATTATCAGAATCACCTGTTTTAATCCATCGTATAAGGTACAGTCAGCATCTTTCAGGTTGTAATCCTTCACGAAACCTGCCAGTCTTACTTTAACTGTCATGTTCTCTCTGTTCAGAACCACATAACCGTCATTTTTGCTGTTTTCAAAATCTGCTTCATTTGCAAATAATGTAAATTTCGCCTGATATGGTGCACTGCTGTACGGGCAGAAGCTCTTGCAGTTGCCGCACTCGTTACACATGTAATCAACATGGACGATGGCTGGCATTTTCTGTCCCGGTACTGCGATTGTTACATTTGCACGGTTCGGACATACGTCTACGCAGTTCTCACAAATGTGATTACATTCCAGACATCTCTCTTCTTCCGCTTTTCCTTCTGCGGAATGAACCAGAATGCCTTTCTTTTCTGCTGCACGGGCTACATCTGTATCGTATACATGCTCAGATTTTGCTGCCTCGCCAAGAATGTGGCTTGCGGCTTTCTGTGCATCACGGATTGCTAAAACAATGGTTGCTGCTCCGCCTGCACCATCACCGATGGCGTATACACCCGGTTTGCTTGTCTCCATGGTTTCAGCATTGAGAACCGGCTGTCCTTTCTCGTTGACATTGATGCCGTTTGCTTCATACAGTGCACTGTCTACACGCTCTCCCAGAGATGCGATGATCGTGTCTGCCGGGATCTGAACTTCTTCCTCTGTCTCCACCGGTTTCTGTCTGCCGCTGGCATCCATCTCACCAAGAACTACTTTCTTGCAGGTCAGAACGCCGTCTTTCTGTGTCTTCGGTGCCAACAGTTCTTTCATAACAACGCCGTCTTCTAATGCTTCTAATAATTCATCCTCATCGGCTGGCATGTAACGTTTGGTTCTGCGGTATACCACAGTAACGTCTTCCACGCCTTCAATTCTGCCCGCCATACGTGCCGCATCCATCGCTGTGTTACCAGCTCCGATGACAACGACATGTCTGCCAAGGTTCTGTGCCTTCGGATCTTCTTTTGCTGCCTCAAGGAAGTCTACCGCATTCAGTTCTTTCTCGGTATCTACACCGATGGACATACCTTTGTGTGCACCGATAGCAAGAACGATGGTATCAAAACCTTCCCCTTTCAGACTTTCGATATTTTCAATATTTCTGTTATTTACAAATTTTGCTCCGTATGCTTTTGCAATCTCCACATCTTTTGCGATTGCTTCGTTATCAATACGGAAGGACGGGATCACGTTGCGAACCGTTCCGCCAAAATGCTCTTTTTTGTCAAATACGGTAACGTCTGCTCCACCTTTTGCAAGGAATGCGGAACAGGCAATACCAGCCGGGCCGCCACCTACGATGGCAACTTTCTTGCCGCTGTTTCCTTCTGCTTTCAGCCCACCCAGAACACTGTCATATCCGCCTTTTGCTGCCTGCAGTTTGGTACCGCGGATCGCAACCGGCTCTTCATAGAAGTTTCTGGTACATTTGCTCATACATCTGTGGTTACAAAGGGTACCTGTCATAAACGGAAGCGGGTTTTTATCAAGAATAACCTCTAATGCTTCCTGCATTTTTCCTTCACCGGCAAGTTTTACATATGCCGGAATATCCTGATGGATCGGACATCCTTCCATACATGGTGCTGTGAAGCAGTCCAGTAACGGAACTTCTTTGTCCATCTTGCGGCTCGGTAACGGTTTTACCGGTTTTACATGATGCGGATCATGTTTGATCTCCTCAATCAGAGCTGCCAGTCCGTCTACATCTACACCTTCAAACGGTTTGAATTCCATTGCATTCAGTTTGTCTGCAAGCTGGATGCCACGGTTGTATCCGCCTGGTTTTAATAAAGTTGTAGCTACTGTGATCGGCCAAATGCCAAGTCCGAAGATCTTGTCAATGTTAAATGCATCGGCTCCGCCGGAGTAGGAAATTCTTAATTTTCCGTCAAACGCTTTACTGAGCTTATGCGCTACGCTTAAGGACAAAGCACATAAGGATTTTCCGGACATGTACATCTCTTCGCTTGGAAGCTCGTTTCTGGTCACATCTACCGGGAAGGTATTGGTGATTTTTACACCAAAGGCAAGTCCTTTGCTGTCTGCCAGTGCCTGCAGTCTGGTCAGCATCGGTACAGCATCCTCAAACTGAAGATCATCTTTAAAATGGAAATCACCGAATGCCACGTAATCATATCCCATATCGTCCATGATCTTGCGGGCTTCTTCGTATCCCAACAGCGTCGGATTACATTTTACAAATGTATTTAATCCTTTTTCTGTCAGCAGATAAGAAGCAATGCTCTCAATCTCCTCTGGTGGACATCCGTGCAGAGTGGATACTGTTACAGATTTGCAGATATCAGATGGAATTGCCTCGATATCAGCATCTGTCAGTTTACTGAAGCTGTCTTTGTTGTCTTTCAGCCACTGGATGCACTCCTGAAATACCGGATTGTCTTTGGATTCGATCATATTATTTAAAAATGTATCGATTTTTTCTGATTTGATGCCCTGCAGATCATATCCAACACTGATGTTGAAGATAAATCCGTCTGTTGCACCAAGTCCCCACTCTTTGGAGAGTGCTTTTAATGCAACCCATGCTTTGACATACTCTGCGTAAGCCTGCGGTACATACAGCTCTGTAGACCACTCGCAGTTGTAGCATTCATCGTCTGCAAGAATACACGGTTTGCTTACCGGAAGATCCTCGCCGTCTAAGATCTGTACTGTTTTTAACTCAAAGAAACGGCTGCCTGCCAGATATGCTGCTATGATATTCTGTGCAAGCTGTGTGTTTGGTCCTGCCGCCGGTCCGTACGGTGTCTCAATCTTCTCTCCGAAAATAGAAAGACATTTCGCCGGATCTGCTTTATACTCTTTGCGAACGCCAAATACGGTCTGCCGCTTTGCGTGCTCCGTCATCGCCCAGTTCATCAGATTCCCGAAAGGAATCGGTGTCATTCTGTCGCCCATTGTAATTAACCTCTCTTCGTCATGATAATTGTTTTATAAATTCAACTTATCCCGTCCTAAATATTTATTACATCATCTAATAGATATGTTTTTCTGTAATCCCAACAGTTCCTCTACATTCAAAACCATACTGTCGGGAACCCACAATAAAATCATCCATTGATGCTGTGTGCCAGCTCTGCTGCTGCCTGTCTGCAATCTGCCATTGCTTTTGCCTCATCGATCACGGTCAGCTCACGGTCTTTCATCAGAACTTTTCCGTTACAGATGGTTGTCTGAGTCATGGCACCGTTGATACCGAATAACATATGGCTGTTGATATTGTCTGCGGTCAGTGGTGTCAGCGGATCATAAGCGACTACAACTACGTCTGCTGCTGCACCTTCTTTTAACACGCCAAGCGGAATGTTGAAATAGCGGTTTGCCATTTTTGCATTTCCTTCAAACAGCATTGCCGGAACTTCGCCCCAGGCAGCGTTTGCATCACATAAGGAATGTTTGTGCAGTACATTCGCCACCTTATAAGATTCAAACATATCGTGTGTATAACCGTCCGTTCCAAGTCCTGTCAGAATGCCTTTCTGGAAAATTCTCATGGTTGGCGGACATCCACAGGCATTTCCCATATTTGACTCCGGATTGTGCACTACCATCGTATCTGTCGCTTTCAGCAGATCCATCTCCTGCTCATTGACATAAATACAATGTGCTGTCATGGTCTGCGGACCTAACAGATCGTGATCCATCAGTCTGTTTACGATTCTCTTTCCATATTTATGTAAGCAGTCATGCAGGTCTTCGATACCCTCTGCCACATGAATGTGTGCGCCTACGCCCTCCGGCATATTTTCGCGACACATCTCAAATGTTTTATCAGAGATTGTAAACTGTGCATGCATACCCATCATGGCTTTGATCATGTCATTGTTCTGCTGTGCGGCATATTTAATGAAGTCTGCATTTTCTTTTACGGAAGCTTTTGCTTTCTCCTCGCCGTCACGATCAGATACTTCATAACACAGACAGCTTCTTACGCCCATCTTCTCAGATGCTTCCGCAATTTTAAACAGGCTGCCTTCAATAGCACCGAAACTTGCATGATGATCAAATACGGTTGTCACACCGTTTTTGATACAATCTATATAAGTAGCAATAGCACTTAAGTATGTCTGCTCCAGTGTCAGGTGACGGTCAATCGTCCACCACAGTCCATCCAGAATATCTAAAAATCCGTTTGGGTTATATCCATTAATAGATAATCCTCTGGCAAATGCGCTGTAAATATGTTCGTGCATATTAATAAGGGACGGCATGATGATCTGACCTTTTGCATCGATCAGCTCTGCCTGCGGATATTCGCTTCGTAGTGTCTCATAATCGCCTACCTTTACAATTCGTTCCCCGTCAAGGACAACACCACCATCTTTGATCAGAGGCTTGGTCTCATCTCTTGTGATCACGGTTCCTTTTCCTACCAGAATCATGTTTCTTCTCCTTTCATTCCCCGTGTAGTTTCTTATCATGTTTACAACTTTTCAAAAAGCAAAAATATATCTCTTTCTATATAGAAGAAACAGGTAGATTCCTGCCTTTTCCAAGTTGTTTTTCTCCGATTCACAACGGCTCTGTTTTTATTGACCGTTCAATCTAATATGATATTACCACACCG
>OODE01001212.1_pt1 | contig 17599 bp, 6 predicted proteins | sample 1671771 | NCBI WGS metagenome assembly OODE01 (sample SAMN06348191, study PRJEB24527) | human gut metagenome | biome: human gut; feature: ankylosing spondylitis patient; material: feces | host: Homo sapiens | place: China | collected 2015-10 | reverse complement strand
CGTTCCATCCACCTGCCGCCACCTGATATTCGCCGATTTTCGTTGTGCCGCCGTGCCCCCATGCCATATCCTCTAGACAACTACGCGGCATCATCGCCGCCGCGCCTACAAGAGAGGAATGTCCATGACCACACCTGCGTCTAAGCTGCTTCAGCCCATTACGGTTGGCCCCCTTGAGCTCAAAAACCGCATTATGTTCCCGCCGCTTACCACCGGCTACGAGGAGCGCGACGGTTCCATCGGCGAGCGCAGCCTGGCCTTTTACGAGCGCCTGGCCCGTGGCGGCGTGAGCTACATCGTCATCGGCGACGTCGCTCCCGTCATGACCGCAAGCCCCACGCCCAAGCTGGCGACCGACGCTCAGATCCCCACGTTTAAGGCGCTGGCCGACGCCGTCCACAAGCACGGCGCCAAGATCGCCCTGCAGCTGTTCCACCCCGAGTACGACGTCCCCGGCGTCGGCCGCATGGTCATGGGTTCCATGGCCGCTGCGAAAGCTGCGCAGGAGGCCAAGGCCGCCGGCGACGAGGAGACCTTTGCCGCCAAGATGGCCGAGTCCAACGAGATTCGCAAGCAGGCCTACGCCAAACTGCACCACGACATGCAGCACTTTGTGAACGAGGCCACCGTGGAGCAGCTCACCCAGATCAAGGAGGCTATCGCCGCCTCGGCCGCCCGCGCGCAGCAGGCTGGCATCGACGCCATCGAGGTCCACGGCGACCGTCTGGTGGGTTCGCTGTGCTCGGCCATCCTCAACCAGCGCACCGACGAGTACGGCGGCTCGTTCGAGAACCGCGTCCGTTATGCGCTGGAGGTCGTCGCCGCCATTAAGGAAGCCGCACCGCAGCTGATGGTGGAGTACAAGCTCCCCGTGATCATGGAGAACCCCGACGGCACACCGCGCGGCAAGGGCGGCCTGCAGCCCGACGAGGCCTGCGAGTTCGCCAAGCTGCTCGAGGGCGCCGGCATCGATATGATCCAGGTGGCGCAGGCAAACCACACCGGCAACATGGGCGACACCATTCCGCCCATGGGCGCCATGCCCTACAACTGGACGCTGCCCGTGGCCGAGCGCGTCAAGGCCCTGGTCTCCGTGCCGGTGGCAACCGTCGGCCGCGTTGTCTCGGTCGAGGCGGGCGAGAAGATCCTGGAAGACGGTTCGGCCGACATCGTCGCGTACGGCCGCTCGCTCATGTGCGACCCCGACATTGCGCTCAAGGCCGCCACGGGTGAGCCCATCCGCGAGTGCCTCAACTGCAACAAGGGCTGCGTCGATGCGATCCAAAACCGCCAGTACATCTCGTGCGTGCTCAATGCCGAGAACGGCGACGAGGCGACCGTCGCCATTAAGCCGGGCGAGGGTGACAAGAAGATCGCCGTGGTGGGCGGCGGTATTGCCGGCTTGGAGGCCGCGCGTGTGGCGGCCAAGCGCGGCTACGACGTGACCGTCTACGAGGCGAGCGACCATCTGGGCGGCCAGATTGTGCTGGCGGCTGCGCCTCCGCGCAAGGACGAGATCATGCGCTCGGTCGAGTACTACGAGAAGATTCTGCCCGGCCTGGGCGTGAAGGTTGAGCTCAACCACACCGCTAGCCCCGCGGACCTCAACGCCGCCGACGCCGCGATTGTGGCCGTGGGCGCGCACGACGTGGTCATTCCCGTGCCCGGTGCCGATTCGGAGAAGGTCGTCTCGAGCTGGGATGTGCTGGCCGGCAAGGCGGAGCTCAGCGGTCGCGTTGCCGTTATCGGCGGCGGCCTGGTGGGCACCGAGACTGCCGAGTACCTGCTGCAGCACGGCTGCGAGGTGGCGATCGTCGAGATGCTCGACAAGATTGCCGCAGGCGAGTCCGAGACCATCCTGCCGCTGATTATGAGCGACTTTGCCGAGCATGGCGTTGAGCAGCATGTTAAGACCCGTCTGACTGCCATTACCGATGAGGGCGTGGAGGCCGTTCGCACCACCGAGGACGGCGCCGAGGAGCCGGTGAAGATCGCCTGCGATTACGTGGTGATGGCCGTGGGCTCCAAGGCCAACGCGTTTGACCTGGACGGCGTGACGGTGCCCGTGACCTGCGTGGGCGACTGCTCGGGCGAGCGCACCGCCGACATCGCGAGCGCCATTCGCACGGCGTATCACGCGGCCAACGAGCTCTAAGCAAGAAAGCTATCGCGTATTGAGTGGGCGGGGAGTGCCGTATCGGTGCTCCCCGCCTTTTTGCCAATAGAGTATCCCTGACCAGCTGGTTCAGAAAATCCGAATCTTGAGCACCTGAAAATCCGAATTATATGAACACGAAAATCCGAATCGCAACCACCCGAAAATCCGAATTTGCTACAGTGGAATAGAAGAATCAGAAAGCAGGACCTGTAAATCTGCGGGGGTGGCTCATGGCGGGCGAGAGGCTACATCGGGACGGATACATCCCACGTATCGTGGATGCGCAAATCGAGCGCTACCTTCGTGTCTTTGGCGCGGTCGAGATTGCAGGCACCAAGTGGTGCGGCAAGACGTGGGCCGCGCTCGAGCACGGGGCGTCCGTCTCGTATGTCGACGAGAATCTCGACCTCGCGCGTGCCGACCCGGCGATGATGTTGCTGGGAGACCGTCCGCATATTATCGATGAGTGGCAGCGCGTTCCCCAGATTTGGGACTACGTTAGACACGAGGTCGACCGTGCCCGGGGCACGCGCGGCGCCTATATCCTCACGGGTTCCGCCACGTCTGCGTTTGGCTCAAAGGCGGAGGCACCCGCGCATAGTGGAGCCGGCCGCATCGGCCACGTCCGCATGCACCCCATGACGCTTGCCGAGACAGGTGAGTCCAACGGCAAGGTGAGCCTGGCGGGCTTGTTTGAGCATCGTTTTGAGCCCTGCCGGTGCAATGGCGATACACCGGGGCTTGTCGAAGCCGCCTGCCGCGGCGGCTGGCCCGAGGCGATCGATATGGTCTCGGCTGACGCTCAGCTCATCGCCCGCGAATATCTCAACATTACGTTTTCGAGCAGCTTCCCGGCGGTTGGTCTCGACCCCGATATTGCTCGTCGAGTCTCTGCATCGATCGCGCGCAATCTGGGACAGGCAACCACGTATAAAACGATTCTTATGGATATGTTCGGTGCCGAGGAGGAACCCGCAGCGTTTGCCGATGAGACCAAGGTGCGCAGGTACCTGGATGCCCTCAAAGGCATGTTCATTCTCGAGGAGGTCCCCGGTTGGGTTCCCGCCGCGCGCGACAAACGACGCTTTACCGTCAAGCCCAAGCGCTATCTGGCAGATCCGAGCCTTGCTTGCGCCTTGCTAGGTATGTCCTTGCAGGCGCTGCTTGCCGACTGGCAGACATTTGGTCTGGTGTTTGAGAATTTGGTCATACGCGACCTTTCGGTCTACGCACGTTCGCTCGACCTGCTGGATAGCACGCCCGTGCGCTATTATCGCGACGATTCGGGCCTTGAGTGCGATGCTATCGTGCAGCTAGCCGACGGACGGTGGGCCGCCTTTGAGATTAAGGTGAGTGAAGATAAAGCGAGCGCCGGCGTCGAGAGTCTCAAGCGCGTTCGCAAGAAGGTCTGTGGAAATCCTCGTTCACGCACACGCGAACCGGAGTTTATGGCCGTGATTGTGGGGGTGGGTGAGTACGCCCGCGAGGTCGAGGACGGTATCTACGTGATACCCGTGCGCGCGTTGGGGTGTTAAGGGGCGGCACGCCGTGTGTTCTCCGCCCGGCGCTATGGATTGGTGCAAGGGGGGTTAGGTTTGTGTGCACCATGTTGCTGCGAAGTAACCTGACCCCCTTGCACCAAGGATTTGACTTTTAAGACATCATTAAGGCTTGCGCTGTGGAGCAAACCGCAGGTCAATGCTATTCTTTTACCTTATCGTATGGTGTTGTATTCTGCCTGAATTCTCTACCTGCGAACAACGGATAAACGCGACCGAGCGGAAAGGATGGCACGCCCGCTAGCAGGGCAAACGCAAACGATGAGTGGCATGGACCGACATAGCGAGCTCCAGCAGCACAAGACGGCGGCCGAGTACCGCCAAGCTGCCGACGAGCATGTGCGGACCCTCAAGGATTTCTGGAAGGATTTCCTGGTGAGCGGTCTGTTTGTGCTGGCCGCCATCGTTGCCATCTTTGCATGCCTGGCCTGGTTTGCCGCGAATAACCGAGTGAGTGCCACGGGGAGTACGATCGGGGCGAAGGGCCCACGGTTTGTGCTCTCGGGAACGCAGGGCGGCACGGCAGGTAAGTACGACGCCCAGGACAACTACGCGTCGGACAGTACAAGCCTTGCCGTGAACAATCTTTTCAACCTCAATAACATGAGTGCCGATGGCAGTCTTTCTCCGGGGTCGGCGGGCCAGCTTCAGCTCAACGTCAAGCCGCTCTGCAACGACCTGCACGATATTACGGTGGAGATGACCTGGGAGATTTCTGTCCAGACGAGCGTTGCGGGCACGGACGGCACTGCTACGGACGCATCGAAAAATGAAGAGATCATCAACTCGCTTAAAAATCTGGTGCGCGGCCATATCTTGGTTTTCCAGGGCAAAGACACCTCTGGCTTTTACTCCAATCCGCTGGTTCCCACGACAACCACGGTGACCCAGGACGGAGCGAGCGTCACCGTCATCACACAGAGCTTTACCATTCCGGCGAAGAGCTTTCGTGCTGAGGGCTCAAACAATACGACCGAAACCGTCACCAAAACCCTCTACTGGATTTGGCCGGAGCAGTTCAAGAGCTATGTTCGCACGGGCAACGCCGGCTACGGTGGCAACCTTTTCGCTAACACAGGCGACGAGGGGGGATACACGACCCTCGTCGGCGACATCAACAATAACCACGCGTGCTATTTCCGCGCCGATAGCACGAGCGTGCCAGGTCAGGCGCCTAGCGCGGTTCCGCCTGTCGGAGCCGGCATGTCCTCTGCGGATGTGGAAACCTGCGCCAATTATTACAACAACGCCGACGAGATTATCGGCAAGAACGTCAAGTACATTCGCGTGCGCTTTACCGCCAAGGAGGCGGATAAATAAATGGACGAGCAGCTTAATGCCCGCGAGCAGGGCGATATCAAACACAACGAAGGAGCGGCAAACCCCGGCGGCAACGGGTTCGGCTCGCACGGCGAAGCGCGTCCGGCTGGCCGCATCGAGCGTATCAAGGCTTGGGTGAGCGGCCACCGTCGCGAATCCCTTGCCATCATGGGCTTGCTTACCGTGCTTCTCGTGTTGCTGGGATTGACGCTCGGATGGTTCGTCGATGCCAATCGCGGCTCCACCGTCGGCAAGATCAAGGAGCCGGCAGAGCTCAAAGTGCTGGGCCCCAACGCTACGGCAACAGAGCAGGTCGACCTGAGCTACAACCCCGAATACGGCGATACCAAGACTGGCAACACGGTGACGCTCAAGCGCGCGTTTTGCGTGCAAACGGGCGGTGACGGTTTTGAGCTGCAACTCGCGAATACGACCAACATTACAGGTCTCACTATTGAGCTGTACAGAGCCGAGAACACGTCTGCGCTCCAGACGCCCGACGTGAGCGGTACCGCAGACGGCAAATCTTATAGCTGGAAAGCAACCGGAGAGAACCTGCTTACGAGCTTCGAATATATCAACAAGGAGAACGACGGTCTGGCAGCCGTGCCGGGCGAGGGCGCAAGCGACCCTACGTTCAAGGACTATCAAAACGTCCAGCGCAACGCGCGCCCGCTCTACCGATACAAGAAATTCGGCAAGAGCGAACTCAACGCTAAGACGCTCGACGGCTCGACTGACAATGACACGCTCAACTTTATCATCAAGCTTTCGTGGGACGAGAGCGCCAAAGAGACCGATGTGATCTACCTGATCGCGCGCAACACGAGCGGTAAGTAGGAGAGGGGGCGCACATGGAGAAGCGAGAGAAGCAGCAGGATGCCGAGCGCGAGCAGCTGGCAAAAAGCAAGAGCCTAGCCAAGAATAAGCTGGTTGTGGCAGCAATCGCACTTGCTTGCGCCGTGGCGCTCGTGACGGGTGGTTACTTTACCTATTCCGCCTACACCGCCAACGGATTTCTAAAGTCCGTCGCCGCAACGGGCACCGCGCAGAGCCTGTTTGCGAGCGACCTGCTCACGGGCTATATGAGTGCGCCTGGCAACGACGAGCTCGACCGCGCCCAGCGCTCCGTTACGGTATATCCCAACAACAAGCAGTGCAGCTTCACCTTTAGCGTCTATAACTATTTGCTGAGCAACAGCAACTTCTGCAACGACAAAAACGTGACGTATACCTTAACGGTCGAGGGGCATGGGCTCGATGATGCCACGTGGAGCTGTTCGCCCCAGGTCGGCGGCAACGTCACGCTTCCGGAGAATCAGCCCACCAAGCACGACTACACCGTGACGTTCCCTGAGGACAAGTTGGGACATGCCTACTTTGTGATTAGGGCGACGGTGGTTTCGGGCGATAGCCCCGGCACCGAGCTCACCTGTCTGGCGGCGAAAGTCGTGCCGTCAAAGAAGGCCGAGGTCAAAACCGCTGCGGTTGAGGGCGCGCTGGTTGATGAGGCTGGCAAGTTTGCTGATTACGCTGCGTACAACTACCGTGTGACGGTTACGGGCGCACCGGCAAACGTCACGCTCACATGGGGGGAGAGCGTGGAGATCGACCCGTTCTTCGAGACCAACCATGGTGTGACGGCGGATAAAACAAATCACACGGTTACGTTCACCATGGAGCCGGGTTCGTTGGTCGTCAACTTCTACCGAGCTGACGGCAAAACGCCCGATGGCTGGGACAAACTGGGCATTAGCGTGAGCGGAACCACCCAAACGGGTACGACGGAGACTCAATAACTCTGGCAGCAGGGTTTTAGGATAAGAGGTACGGAATCGATGAGAACGGCAAAGCGCATACTCGCAGAGTTCATGACGGTGGTCATGGTGCTCCAAGCATGCTCGCCCACGGTGGCTGCTGTGGCGGCAGGCTGGCAGAACATCTCGAACGAGATTGCTGCCGCATCTGCGAAGGCGTTGGATACTGCCGAGAGCGGCGAGACCAACGGCGATGTCACGATCGGGTCTGGGTCGAGTGATGCCGGCGCCGACAGCGACAGTGCTGGGGATGACGCGGTGAAGGATGACGCTGCAGCAGGCGATACCACCGATAGCGCCACTGGTTCCGATTCCACGGGCGACCAGACGGAAGGCGACGATGCCGCTGACGATGCCGCCGCTGACGACGCCGAGCAAGATGCCGATGATGCGACTTCGGAGGACGCTGATGCCCAGGCGGGTGCGACGATCACGGATTTGAATAAGCTCGTCGAGCTGCTCGAGAAGAACGGCGCGGAAAGCATCGTGCGCAAAGACGACGAGAGCGGAATCCGAAGCCTCGATGTCAAGTCGTCGGAGGCGTTCGCTGTCCTGTCTAACGCCGACGCTTCGCTTTACTATGATGCGCAGATCAAGGTTATCATCACGGGCGATGCGAAGCTCACCGAGTCGGCTAATAACGGCATGTCTTTCCAGGGTCTTGGCAGTGATGAATGTCCGTTTGAAGGCAGGATCTATAGGGACGTTGATAGTCCCGTCGAGCTTACGACTGATCGGACGGTTTTTAATAACCTCAAGCTGTCTGACCAAAACAAAACGGTCAGGATAAAGTGGGTAGGCGCGACTAGCTATAGCGCACCGATGGTCGCTTCGAAGGTCAGCGGTGCGGAAAACGGCGAAGAGAGCAAGACACTCATCGCGTCGGTTGACATCGTGGAACCCGTGAACGTTGATGTGAAGGATGCGACTTCCGCCTTGACGGCACCCCTCCTGGGTGCGACGACGGGCGACCTTGCTGCGAACGTTACCTATAGCCTCACCGATTCTCGAAAGAATCTCAACGCGAATGCGACGGGCAACATTGGCTTGATTGCCAACACGGTCGAGAGCGGGAGCTTGACGGTTGAGTCCGTCACGTTCCCCAACGATCTGACCTCAGGCGGAGCCGTCAAAACGAGCTCTGGCAACGCTGGCCTGCTCGTAGGCGAAGTCAAGGACGGTGCGACCCTGAGCATTGGCACTCTGGCAAACGTTCCCACCGCCACCGTCCAGTCTACGAACGGCTCCGCCGGTGGCGTTGTAGGACTCGTTGGCTCGAGCACGGGTGCCATGGTCAACGTCGCGAAAGCTCTCGACCTACACGCGCTCACCGTCAAGGGCACAACTGCCAGCGGCGGTTTTATTGGTAAAGCGACCGTGCTCACACTGGGCGCGGATAATAAGCAGATTGGGTGTCCTCTAAATATTGACGACGAGAACAGCGCTTGCTCTGGTGGCGTTATCGGCGACGTGAGCTTTGCGCAAGGATTTGCCGTTACGTCCAATATGTTCGACCTGGGCGACCTTGTGACTCTTGGTGCGTCGCAGCGCGCCGGCGCTCTTTTTGGCATGGCCGATATCTCTAATGGAGACATCGTGGTGCAAGGCGGGACGTATAAGAGCAAACTCGCCTTACCAGAAGATGTTAGTGTCAACGGCAGCTACGGCGGCCTTGTCGGCAAGGTGTTCGCGACGAAAACGGACGACGACGGCGCTTTGCGCGCCTTTGTTGTTGAAAAGGATGCAGATAATAAGAATACGTGCTCAATTGAGTTTGACCTTGCGAGCAAGTTGTCCGACGCAGGCGGCGTTGTTGGCTATGTTGGCGATAGCGCAAATCCTAACTCGCAGCCCGTTGCCGTTGTCTTCAACGGCGTGACGGTTGCGTGCAAGGGAGATGCTTCGGCGCGAACGGGTACCGGAAAGTTCGGTGGCGCCGTGGGCGTTGTCGATACGCGCAATGTCCTTGACGTGCGAGATTTCAAACTTACAAGCGACAATCCTATCGGTAAGGCGCAAAGCAACCGTGCCGCGGGAATTGCGGGATCCGCGTGGAATGCTGTAATCAAATTCAGCGGCATCACGGATCTGTCGGGCGCAAGTTTTGCCGAGAACGCCACGACGGGTCAGCTCGTATACGAGAACCACAACGCGCTGATCTTCGCTGCCGGCAATGGCTCTAATGGTGATCTGGGAGACAAGGGCGCTGCGGTCTGGACCTTCAAGCGTAGCAACTCAGCCTCAAAGACGGACGACATCGCGACCTACGGTGAAGTTGTTCGTCTGGGCGGCGACTTCATTAAGCTTGATGTGGACACTCATAAGTTGACCTTGCCGGATTCGCTGACGGCAGCTAACGGTGCCTACGCCCTAACCACAGCTGAGGATTTCGCCAAGCTTGCGATTACCTGGCAAACCAACGGCTACTACTCGATGGTTGACGGCGTTACCGAAAACAACCTTAACGGCTTGCAGTCCTCGACCATTACGGTGAACGGCACTATTGATCTCAAGGGCACGGGCCTGACGGGTTTCACGCAGGATCGTGCAGACGGCTCGCAAGTTTTCTCGGGAACGTTGAACGGTGGCGGCACAATCAATCTTGCCGTCGGCGAGGCGTACGGCAAGCGTGGTGAAGACGTGCTCGACGGCAATAACACGAGCAACGGCAACGGCAAAATCTACCGCCACGGCCGCTTGGGCTTGTTCGCGGCCGTCAACGGTGCAACCATCTCCAACGTCACAATCGCTGGCTCCATGAAGTTCGATAACGGTTCGGCTATCGATGCCGGGTCGCTTGCGTGTGCCATCGTCGGCAACCTGTCATTGTCTGGCGTAACGTGCAAAACGAATATCGCGTGCGATGATACGTTTGCCAATGACGTGAACATTGGCGGTATTGCGGGCAGCGTGCTGGCGGCTTCTACGGTTGCGTTTAAGGATAACAGCAAGGCTCAAGCGACCATCGCTGCAACTAAAACGCTTAACGGCAATAGTCGCATTGGCGGCGCCATTGGTTATGCGGGCGATTATGGCTCGTCATTCAATGTTGCGGGCCTCGAAGTCGCCGGATCAATCGAAACTGGCGATTGCGCCGGCGGCAAGATTGCCCAAGTCGGTGGTCTTATCGGCTGCATCGCACAGAGTACCTACAATGCAGGGACAATAGCCAACTCAGCTGATAAGTACGTGAACATTTCGGGCCTTTCGTTCAATTCATTCGAAATGAAAGTCGGCAGGAACGGCGATAAGCTCAATGGCACGGGTGGTTTCTTGGGTTATAGCTGGGGCAACGCGGTCGTAACTATCGGAGATGAGAGCATTAACAAGAATGAAAACTCTTATGCTCTGAAAACGACCAACGCTTCTATAACCGCGACTGCGGATGATTCCAAGGAACTCGGTGGTCTTGTATACGCCGCGAGCGGCCACTGGATTATCAACAACTATGCCATCGATCTCTCGGGCACAACCATTAATGCGGGCGCCGCTCAGACGCTCGGCGTTCTAGTTTGCCGCGGCTGCAAGGTGGATGATAAGACGACATATGGCGTCGAGAGCTACCTAGGCCTGTACTTGGAGGACAGGGCTTATTGGGATACCGCCTATAGGGTGCCCACCGGCGAGGGGGCCATCGTTGCGTCGGGCGTAACGTCCTTCGATGAATGGGTTGGCAGCGGTGTAAAACCAAACAACGGCAGCAAGCTCATGGACGCCGACTGGAACACGGTCGTTTCGCTACACACACAGAAAAACAAGCTGGACATGGACGGCGATTCCACAAAAGACAACAGCTACCATAATCGCTCGTCTTTCGGTCGAAGCCAGAATACGAACGGCAATACCCGCTACTTCTACAACCTCGACATAGCCTCTAAGAATTGTGAAGGCGGCTTTAGTGGCAGTCAAATCGATACAGCGGAAAAGCTGCTCTTATGGTCTGCTTACCGTTATGCTCCCGAAGGTATTCGTTCGACAATCGTTCCCAATGGCACGACAGGGCTCGATGATTCCATAACCATAACGGGTACAATCGATTTGGCCGGCTACAGCTATTATCCAACTCAGCCGAGCGGAGAGGTGACGGTTGAGAATGCGACCATTACCTTCTGTTACTCCAAGATCAAGGCCGAGCAGAATGGCAACAAGCTAAATTCCGATGCTACCCAGCACGAGAACATGCACTGCGGTCTTTTTCGAACGGTGGCAAACGGCGATCTCACAGTAAAAAACGTCACTTTGCGTGGTACTGTTGGGCCCGTTATTAATGACGGAAAGAGCTCTGAAGACACTGATGGAGCAAGCGGAAGCTCTTCGGGCGCGCTCGTGTGCCGCTACGTGTATGGGTCCAGCGACGGCAATGGCACCAAGATTAGAAAGATCTCAATTGATGGTCTTACGCTCAACAATCTGATTGTCGACGGCGCCAACAGCGCCACGGATGCTAACGCCTATATGCCTCTGCTCATCAACGAGATGCAGAAGTACGTGAGCCTGAACGCGAAGAATATCAAGACTACTGGGTACACGAGTGACACCAAGGCGGCTACGTCGCTGTTCGGAAAGCTTGGTGTAGGCAGTGAGGCCGATCAGGTGACGGCAAAGTTTGAGCAAATCAGCTTGCCCAGCCAAAAGAATAAAACGATCTTCACCCATGCGAGCCTGCTGGAGAGTTTTGGCTACGGAAGCACGAGCACGGGCTCTGCGGACTACACCTTTACTAAGGCCGATGCCGATGCCGATGCAGGCAAGGTGACATACGGATCTGAGATTGATGGGAGTACGGAGTACCCGGGCAAGCAGCTTTGGTATTACGACGAAGCGACGTATGGTGCCGTGAGCGGCTATGTGACGGTTGATGGTAAGAAGGACGGTGACGTCAGGCCTTGGTTTGGTGGCTATCTTCCTTATGTTTATAAGGGAAAGGCCACCGAGAGCGGCGTCCAATATCATGAAATTAAAGTCAACCAGCGCATTCCAAAGCTGGTAGAGGGATGCGGCACATATGGCGATCCGTATGCCGTTAAGGACGCGACTGAGATGAACGCCATCGCCAACTACATCAACAACCAAACTGCGCTCGACGGTTGGGAGGTCACCATTGCCGTCAACCAGAGTACGCTCTGTACTCGCCGCAGCGACAATAAAACCGACAATGAGGTTACGTACGTCTATAAGCAGGCGAAAGACACTGGGAAGAAGTGGGAAAAGAAGACCGGCGACACCACTGATCCTTCGGCCACACTTTCCGACGAGATGATGCACCGCTATATCCAAAGCGCGTACTACAGTATTGAACCTACCGGGGGTAATACGATCACCCTCGACGGCGCATCGTTTGGCGGTTTTGGCAACAAAGCCAACCCGTTCCGTGGCGTCATCGTTGGCAACCCTAAAGGTGATAAAAAGGCAACCATCAAGATAGAGAATAACGAGGGTTCGCTTCGCGGCCTTATTCCCTATAGTTACGGCAGCGTGGTGCGCGATCTGAATATTCGCTATGTGAACGCGTCGGCGACTATTACTTATTCTGCCAAGGATGCCGACGGTGTTCCGACGTCGTTCTTCGGTGGCGTTATCGGCTGCATCCTTGGCGGCGATAACATTATCGACGGTGTGGCCGTGAATGGGACAACGCCCGATAACTCCACAACCGGCTTTACGGTTGCTGGTGGCGGAACTAAGCCACATCTTGTTCCCATCGGCGGTTACGTTGGTGCCATTGCGGGCGGCGGTGTGATCTTCCGCAATATGTCAGGGACGTCTTGGCGCGCTGGAACCAGCGACAAGTCTCAGGGTCTTGGAACGGGCAACTTCCGGCAGTACGACAATCCCTACGTTGGTCGTGTGATTGATGGCTATGCCTTTAGCGAGGGCTGCAAAGTCGAAAACGGTAACGCTAACTACAAGATCAACGAGCTCACAAACAAGGGAGCTGCCTGCGTCACTACCACGGGCACCGACAACAAGTATATCGGCACTGATGCCGAGGCACCCGTGACCACGGTGGAAAACGCCCAGGGCCTTTTGGTGCTCTCGGCCATCATTAGCTCGGGTGCGGGTGCTGGAGCGGCACATACTGACTACGCTAATTATGGCGTGTTCCGCGGCTCCAAGGCGTACTGGGGCAGCGATAAGCAGGACCCGGCGATAAACGGCTACCTGTTTGGCAACAAGGAATATGGTAAGGTGCGAAATGCCAGCTACGACTGCGTGGGCAAGCCTGCGAGCGCTTCCGGCGATTTCGAAACCGCCAAAAACGATGACCAGAAGGCCCCGGGCAAACAGGGGTGGCACGGCCCGCTCAACCATGATGACGATGTAAATTCGCCCTACCTGGTGGCGTCCTACGCTGCCGACTACCAAACGGGCTACGTGTGCGCGTCGAAATCGATCGGCATGAGCCTGGAGTTCAAGGAAAATGCCACCTATGATATGACTGGCTACGGCACGGGATACGTGGGTCTCAGCGGCCGTTACTATTCCAATGCTTGCAGCTCGAACGAGGCGTCCACCGATCGCGACCGCATCACGCCGCACGTGGCAACGATCGACGGCAACGGGGCCACCATCACGGTGGGCACCAAAGATGCCACTTACGGCGTCGTCGAATATGCCGATGACGACTATAAGGTCTCGGGCGTGGGCGGCCTATTCAGCACCGTGATGTTCACCTCAACCAATGTGGGGCAGAGCGTCACCGCGAATGACGGCGCTCAGGTCAAAGACCTCACCTTTAGTAACTGCAACGTATCGCTCACGTACAAAGACGCCAACGGTAGCATTGCCTCGGGACCGGCATCGAACGACCTCATCGGCACCGGCCTTTTGGCGGGCGCAACGGCCAACTACGACGGCAACACGCGTGGCGTCTACCGCAACGTACAGATGAAGAACTGCACCGTGTTGGGCGCAAAGAGCGTAGGAGGGCTTCTTGGCAGCTCGGGCCGTACCAGCCGAAGGACGGATAACGACGTGACCTATATGGTCAATTTCGGCTCCGGCACGCAGGCGCCCGCGAATCTCTGTGACTGCTCATACACTGGCCTTAGCGTCACGGGCGAGAAGTACGTTGGCGGCTATGTGGGTGCGATCGCCTCGCCGTGCGGCGTGTGGACAACCGCGGCCACAGGGGTATACGAGAAGACTATTGGCAAAAACTCGACCATAACCGCCACGGGTACAACACCCTACGTGGGCGGCGTGTTCGGTTATACCTCCAGTAACGTATCGGTGAACACCAAAATTGGCATCACGGAAGCCGTCGCATCGAGCACGGCAGTCATCTCTGGGGTAAATGTACTCGCCACCGGGTCGAACACCGATAAGTACATGGGCGCCGGCGGTGTGGTCGGAAGCGCCTATAGAGGCGTTATTTCTATAAGCAACGTGCGCATTGATGCCGGAGGCGATGCCAAGAGCGCCATCATCGGCGATGCCACCGGAACGAACAATAGCATCCGTAATGCGGGCGGCTTGATTGGCGAGGTCACGAGCAGTGGCAGCCCCAACACGTACTGGTTTGAGGACTGTAGCGTCGAGAATATCAACATTGCCGGCACCGACCAATGCTCGGGCGGACTTATCGGCTACTACTTCAGCAATGTGAACATAGCCTGCAACAATATCGCGATTGAGAGCGCCACGATCAAGGGCAGGTGGAGCGGCGGTCTACTTGGCGCGATTAACAGCGGTGCCGACGTCATCAACGTCACCAACACAAAGGTATCTAACACAACGTTTGGCGGAACCTCCAACGGCGGCATTGCGGGCGACGGACGCGGCCAGTTCCATCTGGTAAACGTGCTCATGGACAGCAATACCTACAAATTGGGCTCTAAGCAGGGCGTGCTCTTAGGCGAGGTTGACACAAACGGCTATAGCCTCTCCGCAGCGGGCGTGAACGTAAAGCTCGGCAACGGCAAGACCACGCGTGATCTGCCGCCGATGGTTTACACGACCAATGCGGCCGCCGTAAACATGAAGTCGTATATCGCGTTTGGTGACTATAACGACACACTGGAAGCACCTGACAAGGGGATCACGCTCTACGGCGCGGACAATACCGCCACCACGGCAGCGAGCCCGTATGTGACCACGAGCCCCGTAAGCACGCTGGCGGCGCGTGCCTCCGACAACGACACCACCGATCGCTACCTGTTTGGCGACGGCGCCACCATCGACACCGCGGCGACCGTCCAGAGCGAGGCAGGCACCGGTGTTGCCGATCGCTACACCTACACGAATATCGGCGGCATTAATGACAACGGCGCCTATCAAAATAAGTCGAGCTACGATGCCTCATCCGTGGCCAGTAAGTTCAATTCGAATAATGATACAAGCAGCAACCAAGCCACAGCGGATTTCCCCGTTTTGGTGATCTCTGGCAACGACAACACGACGGTCAAGAGCTATCTAAACATCGTCACGAACGGCGGCTTCTCCGATGCCTGCAGATTGAATAACGAGAATGGCACCAATCCGCACGTGACGGCCAAAGCAGAGGTTTTCCAACTCAAGGACGGTGTGTTCGTTAAAGACGGTGACGCGTCGAACAATCCCACGCTTCGCGTAGTGAACAATGGCAAGAACAATATGTCGTTTAGCCCAAGCTCCGATTGGGACAACGGCAAAGGTCGCTTTACGCTCCTGACCGTTACCTTTACCGAGGCGGGTCAGAGCTACAACGTTCAGGTGCCGATCATCGTTAAGCGCAAGCTCGAGATCGATTTCACTGCAACGTATGATTACGGCACTCAATTTAAAGAAAAAGACTACGCTAACCTTGGAAAAGATGCACACGTGCTTACGAGCTTTGGCGAGCCGATGACGGGTCTGCTTACCTGGACATACAATTCTGCCAATGGGAAGGAAGTCGACTTTGGCTGGGACAGCTATATGGCTGCTGGCGGCTCGATGAAGGGGCTCGGCAAGAGTATCCTCTTCAATGGTGCCGACGGAAGGTTGCCCCAGGGCACCCAGCTTACGCTCATCGATGCGAACGTTGATGGCAAGGCCGGTGGCAGAGAGTATCACTATACGGTGGGCGAAGGCGGAGCAACGAGCGTTTCCCTGAGCGGAAACGACGGCTTTAAGGATTCTGCGGGCAATCCATATCAGGAGCGATGGCTGAGCGAGATCTTGGGTGTGTCGGCCACGCAGGATGGCGCCGGCACATGGACCGTGTGTGATAACGAGGCAGAGGCGACCGCTAAAGCGAAACTCGATGGCAAGTGGACGCTGTTTAAGGTTGCGGGTGCTGACGTTCCCAGCAACAGTCGCTATACGCTAAAGGTACCCAAGGAGAAGGATACCGGCAGAGAGAAGCGTGCATCGGAGAGCGTCTACCTAGTTGTCAACGTGCCCAAGTCGGGCGACGGCGTGACGCAAGCTAGTATCAACGGTTTTACGGCTTCGTCTATTGACTCGAATTCTTCGGGTGGCCGCATATCTTGGAATCTGCATCATGTTTTACGCACCGATGGCAGCGACGATATTCAAAACAGTACGGCATCGACATACAGCATCTTGTCCAATTATGAGCAGAATGTAGTCGACAAAAAAGATGGGGCGTGCATTCCGGTTTCGAAGTCGGAGGACGGTGCCGCCTACGTTCTTTCTCTCGATGTCATGGATACGGTTACGTTTAGCCCGAGCCAATACTATACAGAGAGCGACCATCTGTTCTATCAGCTCGATACATCGCTGTGTCGCTATGGCGCCAACAACAACCTAATGGGAGTAAGCAGTTTCCCGAGCGGAACTTCGGCAATTGCGAAGTTCTATGTTGCCATCGGCAATCAGAACTACAGGTGGAGTGGCAGCGATTGGGAGCCGTATGACGCTTCGACGCCTGCGTTTACACAGATTGTGACGGATACGGGTGATGACTCACTGAGGCTCACGCTCGACCATGACCTTGCCGGAATCCGCAAGCGTGCAGCGGGCGGATCCTTTACCGTGCGTACGGTAGTGGAAGAGATTCGCCTTACGCCGGACGGCTGCAACAAGGTTATCTCCCTGTCCAAGCAGTCTGGCGAGGACGCCTGTACCAAGATGTCCTATACCGCCAAGCTTTCGACGCGTAAGGAAGGCCTTAATACCTCGAGCCTGACGCAGACGAAGCGCGGTAACGTCGGGTACTATCGCATGGACACGGGTGATACGACCATTACGCTTTCTGCGCCAGATAAGTCGCAGCTTGGCATTAACGTGGACGACCTGCGTCCGATCGCGAATGGCACGATTGGTCTGGGTGCCACGTATGAACTGGGTGGACTCAGCAACGCCGCCGAGGCAATTGCGAACGCAGACTCTGTTGTGTACACGCTCTCGCTTCAGCGCCGCGGAACCGACGGCACGTATGAGAGCGTAACGGATGATATCTCAAACTACGTAACAGTGACGGAGAGTAAGCTTGCCGCGGTCGCTCCCTCCGGTAGCACGATCACCTTCACTGACTCGAAGGAGAACGGCAAGTTCAAAACGAAGAACGGTAATACGACGTTTAGCCTGCCCTTTACCGTTAAGGTCAACACGCAGGTTGAACAGCGTGAGCAGTTCTACGCGAACTATCGCTTGGTGATGACAGCGAGCCTGGTTAAGGGTGACGTGGCGAGCGCAACGCCTCAATCGCCCGACTATGTGACCTATACGCTCACGAGGGTGAACCTCAACGGCATCGACCACTAGTTCCGAAGCCAACTGGCTTCGCAAAGGGGGCGGCAACCACCCGTTTGCCGCCC
>OODE01001204.1_pt1 | contig 17669 bp, 15 predicted proteins | sample 1671771 | NCBI WGS metagenome assembly OODE01 (sample SAMN06348191, study PRJEB24527) | human gut metagenome | biome: human gut; feature: ankylosing spondylitis patient; material: feces | host: Homo sapiens | place: China | collected 2015-10 | reverse complement strand
TATGTAATAAATTCATTTGATGCGGGGAAAACCCCTGCCTCCTTATCTAAAAAGACACACTTCCTCAGCGTACAGTGCAGAGTTTAACATAAAATCTCACATAATACAATTTGTGTATGTGTAAAAATTTAGTTAAGAAATCTGGAAACTTCTGTCAGAATTGAAAAAGAACGATCAATAGATTTGACAAACAAGAACTCAGAAATTATAATAAGATAGCCGAAACAGGGAAAGGAACGAAAGATCATATGATACGCATATTTAAAACGGAAGATGGAGCGATCCATCAGGTTGACGAAGCGGAATCCGGCTGCTGGATCGCACTGACAAATCCGACTGCAACCGAGATCCTTGAGATCGCGGAACGCTATGAGATCGATCCGGATCATGTCCGGGCCCCTCTGGATGAAGAAGAACGATCCCGTATCGAACTGGAAGAGCATTACAGTCTGATCCTGGTCGATATCCCTGTTATCGAGGAACGTAACGAAAAAGACTGGTATGTGACCATCCCTATGGGCATCATCATGTCAGACAGCATTATCATTACCGTGTGTCTGGAAGAAACACCAGTATTAAACGCATTCATGGACGGAAGAGTCCGTGACTTCTATACTTATATGAAGACACGCTTCATTCTCCAGATCCTTTACAAGAATGCATCCCTTTATCTGCAGTATCTGCGCATCATCGACAAGAAGAGCGATATCGTAGAAAAAGAGCTTTACAAATCCCCGCGAAACCAGGAACTTATCGAGATTCTGGAGCTGCAAAAGAGCTTGGTGTACTTTACCACATCCCTGCGCTCCAATGAGGTCGTACTGGAGAAGCTGCTAAAGAGTGAGAAAATCAAAAAGTATCCGGAGGATACCGAACTTCTGGACGACGTCATCATTGAGAACAAGCAGGCGATCGAGATGGCGAATATCTACAGTGGTATCCTTGCCAACATGATGGATGCGTTTGCGTCAGTTATTTCCAACAACCTGAATGACGTCATGAAGATCCTGTCTGTGATCACGATCGTTATGAGTATCCCGACGATCGTGTTCAGCGCTTATGGAATGAATCTGAATCCCTCAGGTATGCCGTTTTCCAGCATACAGTGGGGATTCCTGATCGTCATACTGCTTTCGATCGTGGCAAGTATCGTGGCGGCGATCTTCCTGTCAAAAAAGAAATATTTCTAACATTTCTAGCAGGGGGATTCATCTTTCCAAACAGTATAATGACTGAAAAGGAGAAAAAGTGATTTTATGAATTGGATTGATAAACTGGAACGTAAGTTTGGACGATTCGGGGTTGAGAACCTGACGATGTATGTGATCATCTGTTATGTGGTGGGGTATTTTCTTGCCTATTTTAATCCAAGTCTGCTGAGTCTGCTGAGTCTGGAACCGGCATTGATCTTGCGAGGACAGATATGGCGTATTATAACATGGGTGATTTATCCGCCAAGCATGAGTAATGTTCTCTGGTTTGTGATTGCTATTGTGTTTTTTTATTATCCTATCGGAACATCATTGGAACGTACCTGGGGAAGTTTCCGTTATACGCTTTATATATTTTCGGGAATTTTATTCTCTGTGATCGGCGCATTTATTCTCTATTTTATAACAGGGGCCTATGGAATTGGATCTTTATTTAATACTTATTATATAAGTTTATCAGTATTTCTGGCATATGCCCTTAGTTATCCGGATATGCAGATCCTTCTGTGGTTTGTGATCCCGATCAAGATGAAATGGATGGCAATCGTCTATGGTGTGATGGTTCTCTACGATATGATCACTTATCTGAGAATGGGACTCTGGGTATATGTAGTTCCGATCATAGCCTCTCTTCTGAACTTCGTGCTGTTCTTCTTCAGCACAAGAAACATGCAGCGATATAATCCTAAGGAAGTTCACAGAAGAAGAGAGTTCAAGAAAGCGGTCGCACAGAGCAGAGTCAATCCGGCAACAGGAGGTATCACCAAGCACAAATGCGCAATCTGCGGCAGAACAGAGAAGGACGATCCGAACCTGGAATTCAGATTCTGTTCCAAATGCAATGGAAATTATGAGTATTGTCAGGATCATCTGTTTACGCATCAGCATGTGAAATAACAGGTAATAATAAAAACGAGGAGATATACATTATGAAAAAAGAGCCGTTTGTAACATTAGACAAGCTGAAAGAGATTACAGCACAGTATCCGACACCGTTTCATCTCTACGATGAAAAAGGAATCCGCGAGAATGCAAAAGCATTAAAAGAAGCATTCGCATGGAACAAAGGCTTCAAAGAATTTTTTGCTGTAAAGGCAACTCCGAACCCGTATCTGATCCAGATCCTTCAGGAGTACGGCTGTGGCTGCGACTGCTCTTCCATGACAGAGCTGATGCTTTCCAAGGCGATCGGATGCAAAAAAGGTGATATCATGTTCTCTTCCAACGATACTCCGGAAGCAGAATTCCGTTATGCAGATGAGATCGGCGGAATCATCAACCTGGATGATATCACACATATCGAAGCAGTAGAGCGTGCTGTAGGCAAGATCCCGGAGACGATCAGTTGCCGTTACAATCCGGGCGGTGTGTTCAAGATCAGCAATGATATCATGGACAACCCTGGAGATGCAAAATACGGAATGACAACAGAGCAGATCTTTGACGCTTTCCGTATCCTCAAATCCAAAGGAGCCAAGAATTTCGGTATCCATGCATTCCTTGCCAGCAATACCGTAACAAATGAGTATTATCCGATGCTTGCAAAAGTAATGTTCGAACTGGCAGTAAAACTTCACGAAGAGACAGGAGCAGACATCAAGTTCATCAATCTTTCTGGTGGAATCGGAATCCCATACAGACCAGATCAGACTCCGAATGATATCCGAGTGATCGGTGAAGGTGTCCGCAAGGTATATGAGGAAGTTCTTGTTCCGGCTGGAATGGACGACATTGCGATCTACACAGAACTTGGACGTTTCATGATGGGACCGTATGGCTGCCTGGTAACAAAAGCCATCCATGAGAAACACACCCACAAAGAATATGTCGGTGTAGATGCCTGCGCAGTAAACCTGATGCGTCCGGCTATGTATGGTGCATACCATCATATCACCGTTATGGGCAAAGAGGACAAACCATGCGATCATCTCTACGACATCACAGGATCTCTCTGCGAGAATAACGACAAATTTGCGATCGACCGTTACCTTCCGGAGATCGAGATGGGCGACCTGCTTGTAATTCACGATACAGGAGCACACGGATTTGCAATGGGTTACAATTACAATGGTAAACTCAAATCCGCAGAGATCCTTCTCCATGAGGATGGAAGCTTCGAGATGATCCGAAGAGCAGAGACACCGAAGGATTATTTTGCAACTTTCGACAGCTTCCCGATCTATGAGAAACTTCTTGAGGACGAAGATAAACTTTACAAATAATTTTTGTTATTATTACAGATAATTCCAAAAAACACTTGCAGGGAACCGGAAATTATGATAATATAATTTTCGGTTCATTTGCCGCTGTGGCGGAATTGGCAGACGCACTTGACTCAAAATCAAGCGGGAAACCGTGCCGGTTCGAGTCCGGCCAGCGGCACTTACAGAAGCTCTCTGAATGGTTCAGGGAGCTTTTTTCTGCCCTTAAATAACTTCCAGTCGAAAAACGCTTTATGAAAAGTTTATAAAAATTCATACAATGAACATTGAATAACCATGAAAAAAATGGTATGGTACATGACATAAATGATTTCGAAAGAATACGGGAATGCTGAATATACCGAATGATTTCGAAGAGATGGAGGACAGAAGATAAATGAAATTTGGTAACAAGAAACCAGAAAAGATACCAATGTATGTCTATTACATCATTGCCGGTATCATTATCATTCTTCTGAACATGCTCGTAGTTCCGGCAGTGCAGGAACGAAGCGTGCAGAAGACAGATTATTCTACTTTCATACAGAGCGTGGAGAAGGGTGAAGTCACCAAGGCCACAGTAGAAGAAAATTATATTTACTATGAGATCGGCTCCGAGGATTCAGACGATGCCGTTCTCTGCAAGACCGTCAAAATGGACGACCCGGATCTTGTAAACCGTCTGCTGGATGCAGATGTGACCATGGACGAAGTACTTCCTGAGAGCCCGTCTATCTTTATGACACTTCTTTTGAGCTATGTAGTGCCGATCGTGATCTTTATCTTTATCGGACGCTGGCTCAGCAAGAAGATGATGGCATCCATGGGCGGCGGCCCTGGAGGAGCGATGTCCTTTGGAAGGAGCAATGCCAAAGTCTACGTCAAATCATCCACAGGGATCAAGTTTTCTGATGTGGCAGGAGAGGACGAGGCGAAGGAGCTTCTGACAGAGATCGTTGACTATCTCCACAATCCGCACAAATATACAGAGATCGGAGCTTCCATGCCAAAAGGTGCCCTCCTTGTAGGCCCTCCAGGAACAGGTAAGACCCTTCTTGCCAAGGCTGTTGCAGGTGAGGCAGAAGTACCATTTTTCTCTATCTCCGGTTCTGAGTTTGTAGAGATGTTTGTTGGTATGGGTGCCGCCAAGGTCCGTGACCTTTTTAAACAGGCGAATGAGAAAGCACCTTGTATTGTCTTCATCGATGAGATCGATACCATTGGTAAGAAGCGTGACGGTGCCGGATTCACAGGCGGTAACGATGAGCGTGAGCAGACACTGAACCAGCTTCTGACAGAGATGGATGGCTTTGACGGCTCCAAGGGTGTTGTGATCCTTGCCGCAACAAACCGCCCGGATTCCCTGGACCCGGCACTTCTCCGTCCGGGACGTTTTGACCGGAGGATCCCTGTAGAACTTCCAGATATCCAGGGACGTGAGGAGATCCTCAAAGTCCATGCGAAGAAGATCAAGATTGCAGATACCGTCAGATTTGACGAGATCGCCAAGGCAGCAGCAGGTGCTTCCGGTGCAGAACTTGCCAACATCGTCAATGAGGCAGCTCTCCGTGCTGTCCGTGACGGACGTAAGTTCGCAACACAGGCAGACTTCGAGGAGAGTATCGAGGTTGTTATCGCCGGTTATCAGAAGAAGAACCGTGTGCTTTCCAACAAGGAGAAACTGATCGTATCCTACCATGAGATCGGGCATGCGCTGGTCGCTGCGAAGCAGACAGAGTCCGCACCGGTCCACAAGATCACGATCATCCCGCGTACTTCCGGTGCGCTTGGATACACCATGCAGGTCGATGAGCAGGAACACTACCTCATGACCAAAGAAGAACTGGAAAACAAGATCGCTACATTCACCGGTGGACGTGCGGCGGAGGAGCTGATCTTCCACTCCATCACAACCGGAGCATCCAACGATATCGAGCAGGCGACCAAGATCGCAAGAGCGATGATCTCACGCTATGGTATGAGTGATGATTTTGATATGGTTGCGATGGAAACAGTCAGCAACCAGTATCTTGGCGGCGATTCCAGCCTTGCATGCTCTTTTGAGACACAGACACTTCTGGACAAGAAGGTTGTAGACCTTGTCCGCACCCAGCATGAGAAGGCGCTCAAGATCCTTCAGGATAATATCGGCAAGCTTCATGAGCTGGCGAAGTATCTCTATGAACATGAGACGATCACAGGCGAAGAATTCATGAAGATCCTTGAGGCTCCGTCAGAGATCCCGGGTGTAAGCCTTACAAAAGAATAAAAGACACCGCTATTTTGAGCGTGCGGCAGAAGAACAGAAGACAGTTCCGGCGAAATTCGTTGAGAACTGTCTTTTTTTATGCTATACTACGAAGAAGAATGAATACTGCCCGGTCGGAATGGGCAGCCAGACAGAAATAAGGGAGGTGCAGTCGGTGTCGGGAATGGATTGCAGAACAGCAGAGAGTATGGTCACACGTTTTATCGATCACAGTCTGTCTGTGAATGAACTGGAGGAATTTCTGGATCATATAGAGACCTGTCCCTCCTGCTATGATGAACTGGAGACTTATTTTATCGTACATGAGGCAATGCAGCAGCTTGATGAGAAGGAGGACGGGACAGTCCTTGACTTTAAGAAACTTCTGGAGCAGGAGATCCGGAGATCCAGACGCTCTATCCGGCAGAAGAGGGGGCTTCGTTTTACGCTGGGGCTTATCTGCATGGCAGCCGCTGTGGCCTTGTGCGTGTTTGTGATCTTTGCTATATTAGGGAAATAAAGAGCATCGAGTGTGAGCCAAAATGTAACAGGAGGACAGAAACTTGAGTGAAAAAATATTATTGATAGATGGACACAGCATACTGAACCGCGCTTTTTATGGGCTTCCGGATCTGACCAATTCAGAGGGGAAACATACAGGCGCGGTTTATGGATTTTTGAATATCCTTTTCCGCATTCTTGAGGAGGAAAAACCAGATTATCTGACTGTTGCGTTTGACCTTCATGAGCCGACGTTCCGCCATAAGATGTACGAGGCATACAAAGGCACGAGAAAGCCGATGCCGTCAGAACTGCGTGAGCAGGTACCTCTGATCCGGGAAGTACTCACGTCCATGGGAGTCAAGACCGTATCCATGGCAGGATATGAGGCAGATGACCTTCTTGGCACACTGGCGTTCCGAAGTGAGAAACAGGGGATGGATGTCACAATCCTTTCCGGAGACCGTGACCTTCTCCAGCTTGCGACAGACAAGATTATGATCCGTCTGCCAAAGACATCCCGGGGCAAGACAACGATCGAGAATTTCCATGCAGAGCAGGTTCTGGAGAAATATCAGGTAACACCGCCGCAGATCATTGAGCTCAAGGCCCTGATGGGAGACTCCGCCGACAATATCCCGGGGATCCCGGGTGTCGGAGAGAAAACAGCGACCAAACTGATCGTACAGTATGGCTCCATTGAGAATGCACACGAGCATCTCGAGGAAGTGAAGCCAAACAAGGCGAAGGAATCTCTCAGGGAGCACTACGATCTGGCAGTCTTAAGCAAGACTCTGGCAACGATCAACACGGACAGCCCGCTGGAATTTGCCTACGAGGAGGCAAGGCTTCAGGATCTTTATACGCCGGAAGCTTACGAACTTTGCAAACGTCTGGAATTCAAGAACCTTTTGAGCCGTTTTGATGCGGCAAGTGTGTCACAGCAGACGATGACAGATGACTTTTTTACCTGCGAAGACCTTTCTGGGGCAGAGGCACTTTTCCAGAAGGCAGCAGCGAAGCCTTATGTCGGCGTAGAACTTCTCTGTGACAGGGAAGACGTTTACGGAGTCGGGATCGCACTGGAGGAAGAGGAAGTTTATCATATTCCGGCGCAGGGGCTTATGACAGGCGACTATCTCTGCGGTAAATTAAAAGAACTCGCCGACACGACGGTCCTCTGCTGCATGGATGTCAAGAGCGTTCTGAAACATGTGAAACTTACAGAAACTTCCCATGTGTTTGATACAGGAATCGGTGTATATCTTCTGAATCCGCTGAAATCTTCCTACACTTTCGACGACGTGGCAAAGGAATATCTCGATGGGAAACTCCTTCCGACCCGTGAGAACCTTCTTGGCAAGGACAGCATCCAAAAAGCCTGGGAAAAATCCTCCGAAGGACTGGGGACCTACGCCTGCTATGTGGCATATACAGCTTTGGCGTCCAGAGGACCGATCGAAAAAGCCCTCCACGAGACGGAAATGTGGAAAGTCTACACAGAGATCGAGCTTCCGCTGGTATTTACCCTGAATTCCATGGAAGAGTGGGGAATCCGTGTCAAGGGCGAAGAATTAAAGAGCTACGGAGAAAAATTAAGCGTCCGCATCCAGGAACTGGAAAGAATGATCTGGGAGCAGGCAGGAGAAGAATTCAACATCAACTCCCCGAAACAGCTCGGTGTGATCCTGTTCGAAAAAATGGGGATCCCGGGCGGCAAGAAGACAAAAACAGGTTATTCTACAGCCGCAGATATCCTTGAGAAACTTGCACCGGAACATGAAATCATCAAAAATATCCTGGAATACCGCCAGCTTGCGAAACTCAAATCCACTTATGCAGACGGACTGAGTGCCGTGATCGAACCGGATGGAAGGATCCATTCCACCTTTAACCAGACGATCACAGCGACGGGACGTATCAGCAGTACGGAACCGAACCTTCAAAACATTCCGGTCAGAATGGAACTCGGACGGCTGATCCGCAAAGTTTTTGTGCCGGAAGATGGTTTTGTATTTCTGGATGCAGACTACTCGCAGATCGAACTTCGAGTACTCGCGCATATGTCCGGGGACGAGAAGCTGATCCAGGCATACAGAGAGGCACAGGATATCCACCGCCTGACAGCATCTCAGGTATTCCACGTTCCGTTTGACGAAGTGACACCACTGCAGCGAAGAAACGCCAAGGCGGTCAACTTTGGTATCGTATATGGGATCAGCTCCTTCGGACTCAGTCAGGACTTAAGCATCACCCGCAAAGAGGCGGCTGCCTATATCGAGAAATATTTTGAGACTTATCCAAAGATCAAGGGATTTCTGGATGAACTCGTTGCAACGGGCAAAGAAAAAGGCTATGTGTCCACCATGCTCGGACGCCGCCGCCCGATACCGGAACTGAAATCCAGTAATTTCATGCAGCGGTCTTTTGGCGAACGAGTGGCGATGAACTCCCCGATCCAGGGAAGTGCGGCAGATATCATCAAGATTGCGATGAACCGCGTCTATGAGAGGATGAAACAGGAAGGACTGGAGTCAAGGCTTGTCCTTCAGGTACACGATGAGCTTCTGATCGAGACAAAGAAAGAAGAGATCGAAACCGTTTCAAAGATCCTGGAAGAAGAAATGAAGGGTGCTGCACATCTCTCCGTGGAGCTTGAGATCGACATGCACGAAGGCGAAAACTGGTATGAGGCAAAATAAAATGAAGATCATAGGAATCACTGGCGGGGTCGGTGCCGGCAAGAGCACCGTCCTTGACCATCTCGAAAAACAATACAATGCCTGTGTGCTCCAGGCGGACAAGATCGGTCATCTTGTCATGGAGCCGGGCGGCATCTGCTATGGGCAGGTGATTGCATTATTTGGAAAACAAATCATAAAAAATGATAAAACCATTGACCGGAAGATGGTTTCTGATGTAGTATTTGCCCATGAAGAAATGCGGCAGAAACTGGATGATATCATCCATCCGGCTGTAAAAAGCTATATTCTGGATAAGATCGAAGAACAAAAAAAGGCAGGATGTACGCTCATGATAGTGGAGGCTGCACTTCTTTTGGAAGATCATTATGATGCATTTTGTGACAAAGTATGGTATATTCATACAGACCAGGAAATCCGGATCGAACGTCTGATGAGCAGCCGCGGCTACACAAGAGAGAAAGCCGAAAACATCATCGCACGTCAGGCAACGGAAGGATTTTTCCGGGAACATGCAGATTATATCATACAGAATAATGGAGATCTGGACGAAACATGGCATCAGATCGAAGAAGGGATCAGGGCATTATGAGATTTTGCAGTATTGCAAGCGGCAGCAGCGGAAATTGTATTTACATAGGATCTGAGCAGACACATATGCTGGTGGATATCGGGATCAGCGGGAAGAAGATGGAGGCAGGGCTTAACAGCATTGACCTTACCGGACGCGACCTGGACGGGATCCTGATCACCCATGAGCATTCTGATCACATCAAGGGACTTGGAGTGATCGCGCGCAGATACGGACTTCCGGTCTATGCGACGGAAGGGACAATAGATGCAATGCTGGAGAGCGGATCCCTGGGAAAACTTCCTGAGGGGATCTTTCATGAGATTCGGGAGGATGAAGCTTTTCATGTCAAAGATCTGACCATCAATCCGTTTGGCATCCCCCACGATGCGGCACAGCCTGTTGGCTACCGCGTGGAATGCGGAGACAGCTCCGTAGGGATCGCGACGGATCTTGGTAAATATGATGAGTATATTGTCGAAAATCTTCAGAATCTGGATGCCCTTCTTCTGGAAGCAAACCATGATATCCGGATGCTTCAGGTAGGCAGATACCCTTATTACCTGAAACAGAGGATCCTGGGTGACAGAGGGCATCTGTCCAACGAAAATGCAGGCAGGCTTCTGTGTCGTCTCCTCCATGACAACATGAAGGCAATTTTTCTTGGACATTTGAGCAGGGAAAATAATTACGAAGAACTTGCTTACGAGACTGTATGTTCAGAGGTAACACTGGGAGACAACCCTTACAAATCAAAAGATTTCAGAATTCAGGTAGCGCACAGAGATTTTGCTTCTGAGGCAGTTACCGTATAAGAGAAAGGGAGAAAGTCATGAAAAAAACAATCATTACAGTAGTAGGAAATGACACCGTAGGAATCATTGCAAAGGTATGTACCTATCTTGCAGACAACAACGTAAACATTCTGGATATTTCCCAGACTATCGTACAGGGGTATTTTAACATGATGATGATTGCAGACACCAGCGGTTCAGAGAAGGATGCTGCAACCATTTCAAAGGAACTTTCTGAAATCGGCGACAAGATCGGTGTAGTGATCCGCTGCCAGCATGAAGATATTTTCAATGTAATGCACAGAATCTAAAACCTTGATAAACCTTATACAAAGGAGCACCGACATGATAAATATTTTTGAAGTAAACGAAACAAACAAAATGATCGAGCAGGAAAACCTGGATGTGCGTACCATCACCATGGGAATCAGCCTTCTGGACTGTATCGACAGTGACCTTGACACTATGAACCAGAAAATCTACGACAAGATCACCACAAAGGCAAAAGACCTCGTAGCTACCGGTGATAAGATTGCAACAGAGTTTGGAATCCCGGTTGTAAACAAACGAGTTTCCGTGACACCGATCGCTCTCGTAGGCGGCGTGGCATGTCACTCCACCGAGGATTTCGTATCCGTTGCCAAGACTCTTGACAGAGCTGCCAAGACCATCGGAGTCAACTTCATCGGCGGATATTCTGCACTTGTAAGCAAGGGAATGACACCGGCAGAGGAACTTCTGATCCGTTCTATCCCGCAGGCACTTGCTGTGACAGAACGCGTGTGCAGTTCTGTAAATGTTGGTTCCACCAAGACCGGTATCAACATGGATGCGGTCAAATTAATGGGCGAGATCGTTCTGGAGACAGCAAAAGCTTCCAGAGATCAGGATTCCCTTGGCTGCGCGAAACTGGTCGTATTCTGCAATGCGCCGGATGATAACCCGTTCATGGCAGGAGCTTTCCATGGCGTAACAGAGGCAGACTGCATCATCAACGTTGGTGTCAGCGGCCCTGGCGTTGTCAAGACAGCTCTGGAATCCGTTCGTGGAGCAGACTTCCAGACACTCTGTGAGATGATCAAGAGAACCGCTTTCAAGGTAACACGTGTAGGCCAGCTTGTTGCACAGGAAGCATCCAAACGTCTTGGTGTGCCGTTCGGCATCGTTGACCTTTCCCTGGCACCGACACCGGCGATCGGCGACAGTGTTGCTGAGATCCTTGAGGAGATCGGTCTTGAGAGAGTAGGAGCACCGGGAACCACAGCAGCTCTTGCACTTTTGAACGACCAGGTCAAGAAGGGCGGCGTTATGGCAGCTCAGGCAGTCGGCGGATTAAGCGGTGCGTTCATTCCGGTCAGCGAGGATCAGGGAATGATCGATTCTGTAAATCTTGGTGCACTGACACTTGAGAAACTCGAAGCTATGACCTGTGTCTGCTCTGTAGGTCTTGATATGATCGCAATCCCAGGAGATACCAAGGCATCTACCATCGCCGGAATCATTGCAGATGAATCTGCGATCGGTATGATCAACCAGAAGACAACAGCAGTCAGAGTGATCCCGGTGATCGGCAAGGGCGTAGGCGAGACCGTAGAGTTTGGCGGACTCCTTGGTTATGCACCGATCATGCCGGTAAACCAGTTCTCCTGTGAGGCATTTGTAGAGAGAGGCGGACGTATCCCGGCTCCGATCCACAGCTTCAAGAACTAAGGCAGGATTAATTGCGATACCTTTGACAGTGAAAAAATCTCGAAGAGGTCAAAAAATGATTGACAGGGAGAATTTCGTGTGGTAAAGTATAAAACAACAAAACCGATGAGGAAGAAGAGTAAATGATCCGGCAACATTCCAGAGAGCAGGTACTGGTGGAAGCCTGTATGAAGCGGATGATCGAATGGCCTTCCGAGGGCAGTCCGAAATTTGAATCCAGAGAGTAGGCACTGACGGGAACCGAACCCGTTATCAATCAGGAGTGTATGTTTGTACATGAGAAAGTGGACGATACGTCAATTTGAGTGGTACCGCGATAATAAGAAATTATTACCGTCTCAAGCATAGCTTGGGACGGTTCTTTTTTTCTCATGGCACATTAAAATGAATGTAGAAAGAGAGAGGAAAAAACAATGAAAAAAAGAATGTTAGTAATCGCAGCAGCAGTAGCAACCAGCATGATGATGGCTTCACCGGTAATGGCGGATGATTTCAAGGTAGGTATCTGCAACTATGTAGATGACGCTTCCCTGAACCAGATCGTAGACAACATCCAGTCCCGCCTTGAGGAGATCGGCGAAGAGAAGGGTGTCACTTTTGATGTATCTTATGATAACTGTAATGCAGATGCCAGCGTTATGGAGCAGATCATCTCTGATTTCCAGGCTGACAATGTAGACCTGATGGTAGGTGTCGCAACACCGGTTGCCATGCGTATGCAGTCCGCAACAGAAGGAACCGATACACCGGTTGTTTTCTCCGCAGTATCTGACCCGGTTGGATCCGGTCTTGTAGAATCTCTGGATGCTCCTGGAGCAAACATTACAGGAACCAGTGATTATCTGGATACGTCTTCCATCATGAAGCTGATCCAGGCACAGAACCCGGATGTAAAGAAGATCGGTCTTCTCTATGATGTAGGACAGGATTCCTCCACAACAGCGATCCAGGAAGCAAAGGATTATCTGGATGAAGAGGGAATCGAATACGTAGAGCGTACCGGAACCACAACAGACGAAGTTCAGCTTGCAGCAGAAGCACTGATCGCAGACGGTGTGGATGCAGTCTTTACACCAACCGACAACACTATCATGACAGCAGAGCTTTCCATCTATGAGAAATTTATTGAAGCAGGGATCCCGCACTACACAGGAGCTGATTCCTTCGCACTGAACGGTGCATTTGTAGGATACGGTGTTGACTATGCAAACCTCGGACAGAAAACAGCAGACATGATCGCTGATATCCTGGTAGATGGTGCAAAACCGGAAGAAACAGTAGTTGAAACATTTGACAACGGTACTGCAACAGTAAATACAGAAACATGTGAAGCTCTCGGACTTGACCTTGAGACCATCAAAAAAGATTTCGAACCTCTCTGCACACAGGTAAACGAGATTACCACAGCAGAAAGCTTCGACGATGTAGAAGCGAAATAAAGTTACTGTGAATGGAAGGAACAGTAACAAATAAACCTAACTGGAGGAATTCATCGTGACGATTGCAACAATACTCTCCCTCGGAGAGACTGCCCTGAAGCTCGGACTGATCTGTTCACTGACCGTCCTTGCTCTGTTTCTTAGCTATTCCATGCTGAATGTCTGCGATCTTTCCACTGACGGCTGCTTTACTTTTGGAGCAGCCGTAGGTGCTGTCGTGGCAGTCAGCGGTCATCCGTTCCTGTCTATTCTGGCGGCCATGCTCGCCGGTGTGGGTTCCGGATTTGTGACTGCGATCCTGCAGACGAAGCTTGGCGTTGACAGCCTGCTCGCAGGAATTATCGTAAATACAGCGCTTTATTCTGTGAACATTGCGGTGATGGGAGGTTCTTCCCTCATCAATATGAACAGGACTACGACCGTATTTACCATGATGAAAGATGCGCTTGCAGGTACACCATTGAAGGGAAGAGAGGATATCCTCATTGCTGCGATCGCGGTGATCCTTGTCATCGTATTTCTGGTATTTTTCCTGAAGACAAGACTTGGTCTTGCGATCCGTGCAACCGGAAATAACTCTGATATGGTCAAATCTTCCTCGATCAACCCGGTATTTACAACGATCATCGGACTGTGTGTAGCCAACTCCTTTACCGCACTTTCCGGATGCCTTCTGTCCCAGTCACAGAAATCTGTAGATATCAACATCGGACAGGGAATGGTCACGATCGCACTGGCATCCCTGCTGATCGGAGGCACGATCCTCGGCCGCAGCGGAATCTTTGTAAGAGCCGTAGGAATGGTCCTTGGTTCCTTTATTTTCCGTCTGGTCTATACGATCGCGCTTCGTTTCAACATGCCGGCGTTCATGCTGAAACTCGTATCATCTGTCATCGTTGTCCTTGCGATCTCCGGCCCATATCTTAAGAAACAGTGGCCGCAGATCTGCCGCAGACTAACACACAAAAAAGGAGGCAGATGATCATGTTAAAAATCAGCCATATCTCAAAAACATTTAATCCGGGAACCGTCAATGAGAAAAAAGCGATCACAGATCTTTCACTTGAATTAAAAAAAGGTGATTTTGCAACGATCATCGGTTCCAACGGAGCGGGAAAATCCACTCTTTTTAATGCAATCTGTGGTGACTTTATGACAGATACAGGTGTGATCGAACTGGATGGCAGGGATATTACTTTTATGCCACAGCATGTGCGTGCAAAAGAAATCGGCCGTCTTTATCAGGATCCGATGCGTGGAACAGCACCTGGTATGACGATTGAGGAAAACCTTGCCCTTGCAGCGGGAAAAGGCGGTTGGCTTTCTCACACGACCCGCCAGGAAAAAGAAAGATTTCGTGAAGAATTAAAGAAACTTGATATTGGTCTGGAAAAACGTATGAGCCATCCGGTAGGACTTCTTTCCGGTGGCCAGAGACAGGCACTTACCCTTCTGATGGCGACGATGAACCCGCCGAAATTACTTCTTCTGGACGAGCATACCGCGGCACTTGACCCGGGAACCGCTGAGAAAGTCCTGAACCTGACAAGACGTATTGTAGAGAAACATCAGCTTACCTGCCTGATGATCACACACAATATGCAGTCAGCGATCGACCTTGGTAACAGGATCCTGATGATGGACTCCGGAAATATCGTGCTTGATATCGGAGGAGAAGAAAAGAAAAATATGACCGTAGATGGTCTGCTTGAGAAATTCAAGACAGGAGCCGGTAAGGCTCTTGATAATGACCGTATCCTTCTGTCAGACTAAAATAACAGCAGCTGGCCCTAGATCAGGACCAGCTGTTTTTGATATTCATGGATGAATTTTTTGCCGCTTTTCTGGCAGAGTAGTTTTTCATAGAGATTTGAAGCGAAGGTTGTTTCTGCAAGCAGTTTCAATCCAGTCTCATCGAGGAGACTGTCTGCGTCTGCGAGTTTGGTGAGAAGCGGGATCGAACTGCTGCGTTTGATCTCTTTCAACAGTGAACTGCTTTCTCTGCGGAAACCGAGGACACGAGCGTAGGGAACAGCCGACGGTACATTCCGGATCTCAAGGATGATATGGAGCAGGGCACGCTGGATCCTGGTCTGGGTGAGTTCTTTTGTCTTGAGGAGAGAAGCAGCCTGAAGGAAACCGTTGATCTCATTTGAACGGTTCACGATCCTCTCGGCGAGATCTCCGGAGACATCCAGATAATTGCAAAAACTGTCCGCATTTCCCTTTAATATACAATAAGAAAGAAGTGGGTCAAAGGCATCTTCTGTCAGGTATTCATTCTTCCGCAAGGAAGAGGCAAGGAGTGTGCAGACCTCATCTGGAACCTGCGCGGCGATCCGGGAGATTGTTTCCTGCGTGAGATCGGATTTCAGAAGTTCGCGGATCGCAGAGGCAGACGCGAAGAGAATGTTATCGGCAGTAGTATCTGCAGAAACAGATGCAAAAGGAGCATCTGTGGAAACAGCGGCCGGAATCGTTTCGTGATATCCCATGCCCTGACGTTTCAGGGTGACTGGTTTTATATTGCTTTCAAGCCGCAGAAGTGCCTTGCAATATTCAATTCCAAGAATATTGTTCGGAGAATTCAAGATCTGCGCAATCTGATTCAGGAGCGGAGTCAGCACACCGTCAAAATCATCTCCTGTAAAGTTGCGGGGATTTCTGAAATATTCCATCAGTGCCTGGCTTCTGGCAGCAGGAAAGGACAGTCCTTTTCCCAGAAATTCTTTCAGTAATCGCCGGTATTCTTCTGGTTCCTTTACAAGAATTTCCGCAAGCTCCTGCAAGGCAGAAACGTCACCGTATTCGCTTCCGAAACAAAGTTTATCCACAACATGTAGCCCATCCAGCATGGAAACTCCGCCCATGGCAAAAGCTTCCGCGCTGGCAGTGCTTACCGACACCGGCATTTCAAGCACGAGATCCGCACCACATCGAAGTGCCATCTCAGCCCGCACATGTTTCGAAAGGAGCGCCGGCGTGCCCCTTTGCACATAATCGCCACTCATGGCAACGATCACATAATCTGCCCCCAGTTCTTTTTTGCAGTAATCTATCTGATATTTATGTCCCCTGTGAAACGGATTATACTCCGCAATGATCCCGGTTACTTTCATAATAAAATCCTCTCTGCCCACGGCAAAAGTTATCTGTTTTTCCTATTGTAACATAAAAAATAACAGCTGGACAAATATTTTGTTTTCAGACTTTCGTGATTTTGCCCGGATTGCACGTTAAAAAATACCGCTCTTTGGAAGAATCTACATGTCAACTACTTGAAATGCACAAATTCTGGGGGTATAATGAATTCAGCTGTGAGGTCATGTTTCAGACGCTCACACGGTCTGATGACCGAAATAACGAAAGGAGCCATTTAATCATGGGATTTGTTGATTTACTCAAAGAAAGAGCCAAAAAAAGCATCAAAACTATCGTACTGCCAGAAACAGAGGACATGAGAACTCTCGAGGCAACTGATAAGATTCTGAAAGAGGGAGTTGCCAAGATCATCCTCATCGGAAACGAAGAAGAAATCAATAAGAAAGCTGCTGAAGGCGGATTCGATATCTCCGGAGCAACAATCGTTGACCCAGAGACATCTGACAAAACTCAGGCTTACATTGACAAATTTGTAGAACTGAGAGCTAAGAAAGGTATGACACCTGAAAAAGCAAAAGAGATCCTTCATACTCAGTACCCATACTATGGTGTAATGATGGTAAAAATGGGCGATGCAGACGGTATGGTATCCGGTGCATGCCACTCTACAGCAGACACACTTCGTCCATGCCTGCAGATCCTCAAAACAAAACCAGGAACCAAACTGGTATCCGCATTCTTCCTGATCGTAGTTCCGGACTGCGAATACGGCGCAAACGGAGCATTTGTATTTGCTGACTCTGGTCTGAACCAGAACCCGACTCCGGAAGAACTTTCTGCAATCGCAGCATCTTCTGCAGAATCATTCCAGCTTCTTGTTGAGGAAGAACCGATCGTTGCTATGCTTTCACACTCCACAAAGGGAAGTGCAAAACATCCAGACGTAGACAAGATGGTAGAAGCTACAAGAATCGCAAAAGAAGAACATCCGGAACTCAAACTGGACGGAGAATTCCAGCTTGACGCAGCGATCGTACCAAGCGTTGGTGCATCCAAAGCTCCGGGAAGCGAAGTTGCCGGTAAAGCAAACGTTCTGGTATTCCCTGACCTTGATGCAGGAAACATCGGATACAAACTTGCTCAGCGTCTTGGTAAAGCAGAAGCATACGGACCTGTTACACAGGGTATCG
>OODE01001180.1_pt1 | contig 17921 bp, 18 predicted proteins | sample 1671771 | NCBI WGS metagenome assembly OODE01 (sample SAMN06348191, study PRJEB24527) | human gut metagenome | biome: human gut; feature: ankylosing spondylitis patient; material: feces | host: Homo sapiens | place: China | collected 2015-10 | reverse complement strand
GTCTGAAAAACCATCTGTTTGCAGATCCTGTATGCGATCTGCATGGAAGCGCAATGATCCGAAAATTATAAAAAAAAACGCCGGAATCGGTATTTACCGGAACCAGCGTTTCTTTTTCATTTATTTATTTATTGTATAGCCCTTTTCCACGTCCATGCCTAACCTTTATAAAATTCCTTTCAGAACATTTTCCAACGCTTCTCATGGAAGTAATTTCAGGACTGGCCAATCAAAAAAATAACCGCTAGAAGCCTTGATTTCTAGCGGTTCTACGTGCGTTAGAGGTTGCTGCGTGCCAGTGGCACGCGTTTAGCAACGACCGGAGCGAAGCGTAGATCGAACCCGTTCGAGTCCGACCCGGACTCGAATAAAAAATAAGACAGTGCATATACACTGTCTTATTTTTTATTAGCGTGCGTTAGAGGATTCGAACCCCCGGCCTTTTGGTCCGTAGCTACGCATCTAAAAATCACGGGAATTTGAATCCTTTTTTATAGTCTGATACTTTTGTATCTGTTCTGAATAAGTCTGTTCTTAAAGATAATGCTGTATTTGTGATACTTTGTATAGTATAATATTTCCAAAGAAGGAGGTATTTACTATGGGGTTAATGGATCGTGAATATATGCACCGGACACCGGAGGAACGTGAAGCTGAATATCATCAAAAACGTTCTAAGAAGCAAATTTCAGAAGATCAGAAACACAAAGAGCGTCAATTGGAGATGTACCGCTTAATGGCTAAAGGTAATTCCATGACACGCTCTGAGAAACGACGACTTGAACAGATTTATGAGGAAAATCGTGTGTATATGGCTCGGACTGCTACATATTCCAATTATAAGTCATATGAATTTAAAGGCAGCTCAACAGGTTCTTCCTCTAAAAAGAAAAAATCAAGTATTGTTCCTGTGGTTATTTTTGCTCTTGTTGCTATCGGTTTTATTTTTCTTCTTGCTAACTGTCCAGATCTTGCTAACTTTGATATTTGGGAGTTCATTGGACATTAAAGACCTGTTACCAGGTCTTTTTTGTTATCCAATCTTGGATTGAGATAATTTTTCTTCCTGTCTATCATTTTCTTTTATTCTTTCCATATATCCATATAGTTGACCTTTTTCATATTCTGACAGTGTTCTGTAGCATTTAATAATATCTTTTTCATCTTTTGATAGAGTATCATTTTTCACGCCCGTGAGAATATAATATATGTCTGCATTATAAATTTCTTTCAATTTCAATAGAAAATTACTGCTGATTTCTCTTTTATCATTTTCGTAATTTGATAATGCGCCTGTTGAAATGCCTGTATTTTCGCTTATTTCTACTGTTTTTAGATTATTTATCTTTCTCCATTCTCTTAACCTTGTTCCAATAGTCATATAAACTCCTTTTCACAATTGTGAAATTTTCTATTGACTTATTTCACGTATGTGATATAATCAAAACTGTAAAAAGTGACACTTTTGTTACTTTGTTAATATTCAATTTTACCATTACAAGCTGTTTTCTACAATATATTTTGTTCTAAATTGCCAGTAATGTAATTATGTCCAAACAGTGCAAGACTATAAATATTCAGGAGGTGCTTCAATGTTATTGGGATGGTTAGTATATCAGGAAAGAAAAGACCTGCCGCAGGACTTAGCCCGTCAGTTAAAGGCAGCCTTTACATCAGAGATCGATGCAAGGCAGTACGCTTCACTGATGAGAAATGTAAGTGTGATGGCTGGTTATAAAGATACCTATGTAGTAAAGAAATCTGACATTGATGTAAGTCGTGTATGAGGTGCTCCTATGGCAAAGAAAAATAACCTCAAATCCGTCCGTCTGTCTGATCAGGTGATGGACTATGTGATCAACTTTGAAGGGGACGGCTTCAACCAGAAGTTCGAGAATCTTGTCCTGTTCTGTATGGAACAGGAAGAAACCAAGAAACAAAAGATCGCCTTTTTAGACCAGCAGATCGTTAAACAGTATAAGAAACTGGATGCTCTCCGGCAGCTTATCTCTAAGATCTCAGCTGTCAGCGAGGCTCTCCTGGATCTGGAATGGCGGACAAATGACCTGTCTGCACTTATGGATGAACTGCTGGAAGATAAAGACGAGGATCAGGAACTTCCCTTCCCCTGATCTCTGTACAGTAAGTCAGTCAAGGGTGAGCGAAGCTCATTCATCTCGACCCTTGACGGACTGGACACAGCCAGTACAGAGAATCAGACAGGAAGGATGGGAAGCCTGCAGGGTGAGCATCCTTCTTGATTACCCTCATGTACTCCTGTCCTGAGTCCTTTCCCTTATCAGGGATATGTCACACCGGGACAGACAAATCCAGCTTTTTCAGCGGCCGCTGTCCCTAGCATTCAGGAGACAAAAGTCAAGGTCTCCGTAGGAGCCCGAAGGGTTTAACCTTTACTTTTGGCTCTGTTGAACGGGCGGCAGCCTATCCCCGATACGACAGGGAAATCCAGCGTTTTACTTCAATCTGCCCGGACTCTCCTGCATACCGGGGACAGACAATTATAGATTTTCCCTCCTTCCGTCTCTATGTTATTCCGGCAGTATGTACGGACTGACCTTTAAAACGTCTTTTCCTTGGCTCGCATGAGTCAGGAAGGAAAAGGTGTTTTAATGGGAGGGACGGGACACTCTGGACAGGGAAATCCGGCTTTTTACTTCGATCTGCCCGGACTCTCCTGCATACCAGGGACAGACAATTATCTTGACCCTCCCCCTTTGTGCAGCATAACGCTGTGGAGGGTTTACATAAATCATCGAAACATTAACTATCTCTTTCCCCCGGACTTCCGGGGACGGTAACAGCCCCATTGAGGGATTACATATCAACCAATGCCCTTCCTGCTCTTATACAGGTCTGGCAGAATTTTAAAAGGAGGTTCATAACTATGAACAAAATGAAGATTTTAGTAACTTATGCAGGTATCTGGAAATCAGATACTGGAAGTACTGGCTTAACATTGAATTATTTCATGTATGGTGATAATGGTGATCTGATGATCTCCCGAGTGGATGCAACTGGCGGACCGGTTGGACAGCAGAGGGCAAAAGCCAATCTTGATCCTGCAATGCGCAGTAAGATTACTTTTGTACCAGGGCTTTATGATGCACAGATGGGATTTAAGGTCGGAAGTGACGGCAAACCTGTCCTGACTGTAGAAGATCTTGATTTCTGCAGCCGTGTACAGATCCTGCCGGAACAGCCTGAAAAAAAATAGGAAGGTGACTGAATGGCATGGCGGATATATTCACAGACGGTCCTGTTTTTGAAGAGGATCAGGGAACAGTTCCGGAACCTGTTGCACCAGCCCCGGCAGTACAGCCGGCTGCTACACCGGTACCAGTACCGGATCAGCAGGACACTGTGGCTGATCAAACTGACACTTCTGGCAGTTCCTCTGATACTGCAGGGCAGGAACCTGGTCAGGGAGTGGAAGAAGTTCCGAACGCTGGTACAGTAGACTATACTGCATTACTTGAACAGCTGATCCAACAGAATAAAAAGCAGCAGGAATTAATGGAGACTCTGGTCAAGGAAAATAAGAAGCTTGAACAGGATATAAAGAATATCCAGAACGCTATGCCTTCTATGATGTGTATACTCGGGGTGATCATCGGAGTTCTCCTGTTACATATACTTGCTTCTTATATCCGGCCTTAGGAGAACATGATGGAAGAAGAATTATTAACAACTCCGGAAGCAGAGACAGAGGACACGGTTGAGATAACAGACGGTGAACCAAAAGTCTCGGAAGCTCCCCAGCAGACAGAAAGCTTAACGCTTGCTGTTGAGGATTACAACATGATAGCGGTGAAATCAATCCCGATCGGAGCCCTGAGCGGCGCCATCTTCATGATAATAGGGTTTGCGTATCTTGGGATTGTTCACATATTTAAAAAAGTTTAAGGAAAGGTGGTTTTTTACTATGAAATTCATGAATCTGAAAAAGAAAATTGCCCCTGTATTAATGGGTGGAGCTCTTGCAGTTGCTACTGCTGTTCCTGTTTTTGCAGCTGATGCTGGTACTAGCACAGGTCTTTCTTCTGTTGAGACAGCACTGACAACATCCTTTACCAGCGTTGGAAGTTCTATGACAAGCCTTGTCGGAAAGATCCTTCCGATTGCACTTCCGATCATGGGAGCTCTTCTCCTTGTTGGATTTGGTATCAAAGCATTTAAGAAAGTTGCAAATAAAGCCTGACGGTTTTCAGAACGGATTACTTACTTGGTGTAAGGTGAGGGAGGGAGACACCTTCCTCACCTTTTTTATGCAAATGTATCTCATAAATAACGCAGCACGAGCCGGATCTGGATTGCTGCAGCAAAGAAACGAGATACAGGAAAGGGGGAAACTTGAAAAGGATAAAGAAAAAACTTGTGGCTGTGATACTGGTTATAACTATTCTGGGTACCGGACTGATTGGATCATATACAACAGTACCGGCTGCGGAATTTTCTGCCGGAGCTATTGCCGCAGGTGAAACGTTGGAATGGATTACTGCAGCACTTGCAGGTGCTGGAATATCGATCAGTGTGAAAGAATTGTTGAAACCTAGACAGGCTGAGATTGAGAAAGATATAGGTAAACATATTGACTGGGATAATTATGACTGGGGTGATATGCTTGATAGTCCGGCGGCTCAGGATCAGATTGATGAACTGGATAAGACTATTAACAAGCTTTATGGTAATGCTTCCGCTAAATGGAAAGAAATGTATGAGAAAAGTTTATCCCCTACTCCAACACCGGAAACATCCCCAGATCAACCAGACCCTTCCCCTCCTGTAACTGTAGCACCTATAGATCCTGATACTGTTACTCCGCCGGGTTGGGATACTTTGAGAAAAGCATCTATGAAGAATGGTTATCTTGCTTTAGGGGCGGCAACATATTGGTGTTTGAAAGAGGCAGTTAAAGGGTTATGGAATAATATAATGCAATCTGATACATCAACATTAACTGGTAATCCTTTTTCTGAAGAGAAACTTATTGCTGTAATGACTAATGATTGGAGTGCTTCGTCTGATTATGATAAAAAATTTGTTTATTCTAATGGTAATACAGTTGATAGGTATGATCTTACTGTTAATTCAAATGGTACTATTAATCTGAGATCTAGAATTTATAAAACTAATGCCGATTCTCCCGCTTATGCTATGGATACTTATTCATTTTATACGGTGAAGGGTAAAATAGCAAAAGAGTATAAGTTTTATGGGGATTCTTCTGTTTCTAAAGGTTATGATGGTAATCCTGGAACTATTACTTATCAAATTTTTGTACCTTATTATTTAAACGGAAAACAATATAATCCTATGTTACGGACTCCTAAGTCTTCCATTTGGGTTAATCCCGATTTAAAGAAAGATTATGATAATAATAAGTCTCCTTCTATTCCTGCAACAGCTCCTGCGCCTGCGATTAAGATTCCTTCTTTGGATGATCTTAAGGATTTGCAGAATCGGGGAAATAATGCGAATGATGATGAGCGTCCTTCTATTATTTTGGACTGGTTAAAAAATCATTATACGAATCCATCAACGGATCCTAATCCCAAACCAGACCCTGATCCTAATCCGAACCCTGATCCGAACCCTGACCCGAATCCCGACCCGAATCCCGATCCGAACCCCGATCCAAGTCCTGATCCGAACCCTGATCCTGAACCCGATCCGAAACCTGATCCTAAACCAACAACAGCTCCGGAAGAAGATACTAATGTAAATCCGGATGATTACAAAGCAGACCTCCGGCTGGTCTTCCCGTTTTGTATTCCTTTTGACCTGGTTCATTTGATCCAGGCATTTGAAGCTGAAGCTCAGGCACCTGTTTTTGAGTTTCCTTTAGATTTGGAGTTAGAAAATCCCTGGACCGGTAAAAAGATCTTGGACTATCATCATACATTTGAACTTGATATGTCAGACTATGAACCAGTGATTAAAATCTTTCGGATTTTTGAGATTATTTTCTTTATTATTGGCTTATTAATGATAACACGGCAACACATGATTAAGGGGTGATTATATGATTCATTGGATGAAACAAATGTTAGATGCTCTGCTTTCTGTTCTCTTGCATCTTTTGCCGCTCTCTCCTTTTGCAGATGCTATTGATAATCTTACCCAGCTTCCTTATCTGGCATATCTTAATTATTTTGTTCCGGTGGGGACTTTTATCAAGATCGGTGAGGCCTGGTTAGCTGCTATCGCACTCTTTTATTTGTATAGTGTGTTAGCCCGTTGGATTAAACTGATTGAGTGATTGAGGTGATCATATGATTTTCTTATACTCCGGGACTCCCGGATCAGGGAAGAGCCTGCACGTAGCAGAACGGTTGTATCATCTGCTCCGTGCTGGTCGCCCGACTGTGTGCAACTTCCCCATTAACTTAAACCGTATTCCTAAGAAAAAGCGTGAGCTGTTCTGTTATAAGAGTAATCTTGAGATTACTCCGGAGTTTCTGATCGAGTTTTCCCAGAAACATTTCCAGGGCAAAAAAGTAAAAGAGGGTTCCCTGCTCCTGGTCATTGATGAGTGTCAGCTGATGTTTAATGCCAGAGATTGGAGCAAGTCCGGACGTGATAAGTGGCTGTCATTTTTTACGCTGCACAGACATTATGGCTATGATATTATCCTGGTCGCCCAGTTCGACCGGATGATTGACCGCCAGATTCGGAGCCTGATTGAGTATGAATATATTCACAGGAAGGTAAGTAACTTTGGTCTGCGTGGAATGCTCCTCTGTGCGGTTATGCTGTCCCCGAAGCTTTTTGTCAGTGTAAAAGTCTGGTACCCGATGAAGGAGAAGGTAAGCAGTGAGTTTTTCAAATGTAAGCGGAAATATTACTCGCTATATGATACTTACCTGATGCTGGATGTCCCGGAGTGATGTATCTCATTTCCTCCGGAGCTGCCAGGCTTGCTGCAGAAATTTTGAGATACATTTCAGGAAACGTCTGGCAGTCCCAGAGCTGGTGGCTGTCCAGAAACTCCGTCGGCTCTGCTGTGTGGGAAGACGGGGGTTGGGGGGGACCCGTCTGACCGCGCGGCAGCGCTGCCGGAGTTCCGTTACTGCCCCCTGCCACGGGCCTGTAATACGTGGTCTGAAAATACATACAAAATTCATGCGAAACTCTTGTAAATACTGGCGAAAATGGCAATTTTAAAATTTCGGGAAACTGCCTTCTCCCGAAAAACTTTAGCAAAATAAAGTGAGGTGCGAAATTGATACAAAAAAGAGAAATCCAACACACAAAAATATACCAGGAATTTGATGATGAAAACCAAAAATACTGGTTTGACTTCAAACAAAAGAAATTCCTGCATAACATTGATACCTTTTATTATTCTGTAAAATTAGTGGAGGACTTTACAAATGACTCATCTGATGATTCCGTTCTCAGGTTTCGTAAATTCTTTGAGCAGAAGAAATCAATCCTTGACTCCAGGTATGGACAACTTGTACAGATCTTCTTTCCTGGGTTTGACCGCAGCCTTAATCTGTGCGCTGGCTCTTATGCTGGTTTTTTCAGTATTCGTCTGGAATGCCCGGAATGGTTTGATATTTTCATTGCTCCTTCTGTTCCTCATGGTTCTGATGGTGGTTTCTCAGTTACGTCTGAGATCGTTGTACAGCTCCGATCTTATATGCTGTGGATGTATGGAGTTCATGAAGCCTTTGAACGCTCTTATGAATATGTGAAACAGATCTGTGATTACTTCGGTTTACATATCGCATACTGTCAGGAAAACAGGATTGACTACTGCTGGCACAGCAACTACTTAAGTAATCCAGAAAAGTTCTTTTCACCGGAGAGCTTCTACAAGATGAGGGTGGACCGGTTCAAAGATGCCCTGATACATACTGCCAAAGTCGGATCAGAAGGATATGAGATTGATTATGTATCAATGGGAAAACGTTCTGACAAGGTATTTATCCGTATCTATCTGAAAAGTAAAGAGGTCATTGAAAAGAACTATAAACCATGGTTCTTCAAGGTATGGCTGTTCAATGGTCTGATCAACCGCTATGATCTGTTCTGTTATGAAGAATGTTATAAAAAGCATTCCTGGCAATACCTGGATACTGCCAGACTGAAATATTACAGTGAATATGGCTCTGATCCGGAACTTCGGGAGCAGTGCAGGGATGTTGTGGAAGGCAAGGTTACCATGTCCCCGGATACGCTGCATAAACTTGCAGATACATTGACACCGAAGATCAACCTGATCATGAACGTGGAATACCAGACAATGAGAAAGCATACCAAGACTTATGAACTGGTACCGTTCCGAGATAACAGTGCAAGGGAAACGTCCAAAAGGATTTATGATTACCTGGATAACCGAAAGATCATAGCTGACTATCTGACCTTTTATGTGTTCCGCCTGGTCAAACCGGAAGGGGATTCCAATAAATCAAGACGTGATCTGTGTGCTTTCTGGACTGCTCTCCGGAGCTGCAGGATGATAGATGTAAATGTCAGACCAAAAGATGTGAAGCTGATCCGGCAGTACTGCAGGCAGCTCAACAGTGACATAATGAAAAAGCGTGTGATTAATGCTGCTGTAACTCTCGGTATCTATACCAGGGGAATTAACAATGATAACGTGGTGCAGGATTGTGTTGAAGCACTTTGCCAGCTGAATGATAATGATATTCATGATGCAAACCGCTATAAACAGAAAAAAGCCCGCCAATTCAATAGCAGTGAACTGGCGGACACTTATGTAAGTAGTGTTACTCATGAGTATCAGATAGTCAATATCAATACTGGTGAAGTATCTATGGACATAATACCATAAGCATCTGAAAAATACAATTATAATTATGTATCTCAAAAGTCATGCAGCAGCGTTCTGATCAGAGTTGCACGTGCGAAAAAATGAGATACAAAGGAGGTACTTATGAGTATATCATTAAAACAGGCTTATGATCTTTTTATATTTGACCGTGAGACTTATTGCAAGGAAAAGACTATTCAGAATTACAGAAATACGCTTTCTTATTTTTTCAAGTTTCTTGAAGGTGACCGTGGGTGTTCAATATCTGAAATCATGCTTGATTCTATTACTACCATGGATTTAAAGAAATATGTTGCGTTTCTTCGGTCAAGGAACAAACTGGAATCTCATCCGTTAAAACCGACAGTAAATCAGCCTATAACGAAGCGGTCTATTCGGACGTATTCCGTGGATCTTCGGACATTCTTCCATTTCTGTTATCACGATGAATACATGGATAAGGATATAACAAAAGGATTTAAGATCATTAAGTCAGAAACTAAGTTAGTGCTGCCATTGTTTGATGGAGAGGTTCAGAAGATTGACCGCTGCTTTAACCAGAAGACTTATACCGGGCTTCGTAATTATTGTGTGGTTCATTTAATGTTGGATGAGGGATTGCGTTCAGGTGATGTAGTTAATCTGACAACCAGATCGGTAAACTTTGATGAATCATATATTATTGTCTTGAATGGTAAAGGTGATAAAGATAGGATTGTTCCTCTGGCGAAAAGACTTCGACAACCATTATATAAATACCTGACTTTTTACAGACCGCATACTTCGGATCATGATTTCCTGTTTTGTTCTTTACATAATCCGGAAGAACCGTTCACCCTAGATGCAATCAAGTCACTTTTCAGCCGGATCAGGAAGGAAACAGAGATTCCCCGTCTGAAACCGCATTTGCTCCGGCATACATTCGCAACATCATTTATACTGGGTGGTGGTGATATTGAGTCCCTGCGTCTGTATCTTGGTCATAGCAGTTATGATACGACCCAGAATTATCTGCATCTTGCAAATACGTATGAAAGAATGGGGTCAGATGTATATAAGTTAGATGGGATTTTCTTTAGATCATATTATTCCAGAGGGTACACGTTCGTGGGTAACCAAAAGGTCAGATAATCGTGTCAAGACAAAAAAGAACCGCTAGAAACCTTGATTTCTAGCGGTTTTAGCGTGCGTTAGAGGATTCGAACCCCCGGCCTTTTGGTCCGTAGCCAAACGCTCTATCCAGCTGAGCTAAACGCACATCCTTGTGAAGTTCTTATCTCGTGTCCCTCACAACAATGAGTATTCTACTCTATACTGGAGCATTTGTCAACACTTTTTTTGAATTTTTTATTTTTTTCTTTTGATTCGCAAAATTATAACAATTTACAACTATTCTGTAATGATATCAGTACACAGGTACACCAAAATACCATCGCAGTTCTGTTTTCATTAATTCCGCCGCAAAGCCTCGATCGGGCTCAGTTTTGCTGCTTTCTTCGCAGGATAAATTCCAAAGAATACTCCTACTGCACAGGAAAACAAAGTCGCCGCCATAATTGTACTCAGGCTGATTCCCGGAGTGATGGACATTCCCATATTGCTGCTTATGATTGAACAGATCACATATCCGCCAATCACACCCAGAACAATTCCTATCACCCCTCCAATCACCGTCAGAATTGCCGCCTCTGCCAGAAACTGCATCATAATAGAAGAGGTTTTCGCTCCCAGTGACTTACGGATACCAATCTCTCTGGTACGTTCTGTTACGGAAACCAGCATAATATTCATAACGCCGATACCGCCAACCAGAAGGGAAATTCCCGCCACAAAGGAGATAAAAGCAGTCACCATATCCAGCATCTGATTCATAGAGCTCATAATATCCTGAAAGCTCTGTACCTGAAAGTAATCTTTTCCTGCACACTGATGTCTTTTTTCCATCAGTTTTACCACTTTGTCAGCAACATCCTGACTGTTTAAGCTCTTATCTGCCTGCATTGTTACTGAGAAAAAGTAATCGGATACACCGGTGAATTCATTCATTGTAGTATAGGGAACATTAATAGTCACCGGCATTCCCTCATAAGTATAACTGACAAAGGTTCCATTTTCTTTCTGGGTTGTCACCCCGCAGATACGAAGACTTTTGGTCAGTCCATAACAATTGACATCTACAGTCATTCCAACCACATCATCTGTGCCAAAGAGTCTTTTTGCATCTGCATCGGAAAGCACACAGACATTTTTTGCTTCCTGAACTTCATTTTCCCCGAAATATACTCCATGCTTCATGGTGGCATTATTTAACAGCTTTGCATCCGGTCCCTCACCCGTCAGCATAAGAGAAAAATTTCCCTTACCTGTGGTAGTTTCTCCACTGAATGAATCCGAAACATTTACTCCTTCTATACCGTCTACCGCCCGGATTGCTTCCACATCATCCGCAGTGATCCACTCCTCATCTGTCTGTGCCTCATCGCTGACACTGATGGCAATCTGCCCGCCGCCGATATCATCAATTTCACTGTTCATCTGGTTCTTGGTTCCTTCACCCACAGATACAATGGCAATTACAGAAGCAATGCCAATGATAATGCCAAGCATAGTCAGAAAAGAACGTCCCTTATTTGCCATAATATTATGGACTGCCATCTTGATATATTCATACAGATTACTCATCAGCATCCTCTCCTGTCTGTTCAGGAACTGCCTGTACTTCCATTCCCTCTGTGTAATCACCCAGATCTGCGATTACTTCTTCTCCTTCTTTGATTCCGTCCGTAATTTCCACATAATCCTCTGAGCTGATTCCTGTGGTAATATTTCTCTTTGTCACCAGTCCATCTTCTATCACATAGCAGAAGGAGCCTTCTTTTCCGATATTGACCACTTCCACAGGAAGAATCACCACATTTTTCGCAGAAGCCGCATAAATCTTAACCTTTGCATCTACTCCCAGGAAAATATCTTCATCCGGATTATCAATGCTTACTGTTGCTGAAATGACCGGCGTTCCTTTTTCATTCTGCACCGCAATATGACTCATTTTTGTTACAGTACCCTGATAAGTATTATCCCCCAAGGTAACCTCAACAGACTGCCCCTCTTTCACTGTATTATAATCATATTTAGAGAGAGTCACATCCACACTTGCCTTGTCTGTATTCTCAATAGTAAACAGTTCCATACCCTGAGTAACTGCTGCTCCCTGCTTAATATCTGCCTTGGATATGATTCCGTTAAATTCTGCGGTGATTCCTTTCTTTCCTTCCTTCACCAGCTCCTCGGCTGATTTTGCGTCCAGTTCGGAAAGATTATCTGTTACTTTCAGTTTCTCTTTTTCTTCTTTTGTCAGGCTTGTGGAATCTGCCTCTGCGATAGCTTTCTCAGAAGCCAGATCTGACTGAAGCTCTGCAAGTTCATCGCTTGCTGTCTCAAGTGCACTTTCCAGAGCAGAAGTATCCGCAGTTACTGTCCCGCCATCACTTCCACTGTAATCATATCCGTAGGAGGAAGAATCTTCCCCATCACTGTCATCTGCATCTGAACCGTCTGAAATTCCCCATGAGTAATCTGCACTGCTTTCTGTGAAATCAGAAAGTACCGGCATTTTCGGTGTCTGCTGCTTAAGATCATTATAAGTCTGCTGTGCCTGCTGCATTGCGAGCTGTGCCTGTGTTCTTGCAGCCTCCGCATTATCCAGAGCCTGTGTATTCTCATCTGAAGGGTCTGCCTGCCATGTTGCAAATGCCATCTGATATGTGGTGTCTGCCTGATTATAATCGCTTTGTGCCTGATTATACTGTGCATTCAGATCTGAGAGCTGCTGCTGGTACTGCGGAAGAGTCTCCGTCTTGTATGTATAAAGTGCGGCCTGATATTTACTCTGGATTTCCTCCTGTTTCTTTGCCTCTGCCTGGGCTTTTGCCTGAGCTTCCTGCTGCTGTGCCTGAGCCTGAGCTGCTGCCTGTGCGGATGCCTGAGCTGCCGCTTCACGCTGTGCCGCTGCTGCTGCCGCTGAAATCTGTGATTTCAGAGACGAGACATAAGCTTTTTTATCCTTTATTTTCTTCTCAAGCTCCTGAACATTCTTTTTGGCATCCTTCTGCTTCTTCTCTGCTTTGTCAGATTTATTTCTTGTATCCTTTGTATCATACTTTGTTGATTTCAGATTCAGTTCTGCTTTCCGATTATCTTTCTCCAGATCCTCTGTATTAAACTCGATCAGTTTTGTTCCCTTTTTCACCACATCTCCCTGGGCAAAAGAAACCGTTTTCAGCTCTGCATTTACAGGAGAATAATAGGTCTTCTCCTCTTCACTTCCCACTGTTCCTGTAGCATCTACAATTTCCTCAACATCACCCTTCTCTGCAATTACCACCTGAACCTGCGGGATCTGATTTTCTGTGGAATTCCTCTGACCTGCTACTGTAACTCCGCCGGCAGCAACGAGAACAGCCGCTGCTCCAATAATAATTTTCTTTTTACTTTTCTTTTTTTTCATAATATTTGTCTCCTTGCAACCGGGTTTATGCATCCAGCTGATTTTTTATATATTCTTCTTTCCCATAGTTTTTATTGATAAAATCTGACTCTATCTTTCCATCCATAATTCTGACTACACGCCTTGCCTGAGCAGCAATCCCATTATCATGTGTGATCAATATGACCGTTTTTCCCTGCTCGTGCATACTTTTAAGAATCTGAAGAATCTCCTTACTGGATGCAGAATCCAAATTTCCTGTAGGTTCATCTGCCAGGATCACCGGTGGCTGGGCCGCGATTGCTCTTGCAATAGCCACCCTCTGCTGCTGTCCTCCTGACATTTCATTTGGTCTGTGATCCATACGTTTCTCAAGCCCTACCATGGTCAGTGACTCTACTGCCAGCTTATGTCTCGTTTTTCTGTCTACCCCTCTGTAAACCAGCGGTAGTTCCACATTTTCAATTGCAGTCAGATTTGAGATCAGATTAAATCCCTGAAAAATAAATCCGATCTCCCGGTTTCTGACTTCTGAGAGTTCATTATCTTCCATTGTGGACACATCGGTTCCATTCAAAAAATATTCGCCGGATGTAGGCACATCCAGACAGCCCAACATATTCATAAATGTAGACTTTCCTGAACCTGACTGTCCGATAATAGCAACAAACTCACCCTTATTAATTTCCAGATTAATATGATCCAGCGCCCGTACTTCATTCTCGCCGGGATTATATATTTTACACAAATCTTTTACTCTGATCAGCGCTTCCTCCATCTTTCCCTCCCGTCTATTAAATATCCTGCTCCAATCCAGATCTTACAGAATCGCAACCTGTCTTTCGTAAGATATCAGAAATACCTTTTACAATCATAACCTCACTTATATGTTAAAAGGGCAGCGCTTCAGTTTTCCAAAAGCTCTGCCCTTATCTGCGGAATCTGCAAGTCTCTGTTATCAGAAACGATACAGCTTCCACGATTTCTTCATATTTTTATTCCGCATCTGCCTGACTTTTTATGCTTCCAGCAGAAATGCCTTATATGCTTTCTTAGCTTCGTAAATATCTGCCTTACTTGTCACTTCCCATGGTGCATGCATACTGAGCACTGCCACACCGCTGTCAATGACTTCCATTCCATAAAGTGCTGCGATATAAGCGATTGTTCCGCCTCCGCCTATATCAACTTTACCAAGCTCAGCTGTCTGGAATGCAACTTCATGGCTGTCAAAAATATTTCTGACTCTTGCCACATATTCTGCATTTGCATCATTCGAGCCGGATTTACCTCTTGCTCCGGTAAATTTATTTAATACGATACCTCTTCCAAGATAAGCTGCATTCTTTTTCTCAAATGCCTCCCCATAAGCCGGATCATAGCCTGCACTTACATCAGAGGAAAGCATACTGGAATTCTTCAGAGTTCTTCTCAATCTCAGATCACTGTAGCATCCCATTGCATCCAGAAGTTCAGCCACTGCGTTCTCAAAGAAACGTGACTGCATACCGGTTGCACCTACGCTTCCAATCTCTTCTTTATCAGTAAACAGACAGCAGGAAGTGTGTTTCGGGGTGTCCATCCCAAGCATTGCAAGCAGAGAAGTATATGCGCACACTCTGTCATCCTGTCCATAAGCAGCAATCATACTTCTGTCCAGACCACACTCTCTTGCCTTTCCTGCCGGTACGATCTCCAGCTCTGCAGAAAGAAAATCTTCCTCTTCCATATCATACTTCTCTTTAAGGATATTCAGTACATTCTGTTTTACTGCCTCTTTCTTCTTATCATCTTCCAGGTCTTTCAGTGGTCTGCTGCCGATCAGGATGTCCAGATTCTCTCCCTCGATCACTTCTGCCGCTTTTTTCTGCATCTGCTTTCCTGCAAGATGGATCAGAAGGTCTGTGATATATACGATCGGATCATCCTCATCCTCACCGATATTTACTTCTGCTGTACTTCCGTCTTTCTTTACCACTACGCCATGGATTGCCAGGGGAAGAGTCACCCACTGGTATTTCTTAACACCGCCATAATAATGGGTATCCAGATATGCAAGATCCGTATCCTCATATAATGGATTCTGTTTGACATCAAGACGTGGAGAATCAATGTGTGCTCCCAGAATATTCATTCCCTCAGAAATATCATCCTGTCCGATATGAAACAGTGCAATAATCTTCTTCATTCCGACTGTATAAACTTTATCTCCTGCTTTCAGTTTCTCACCCTTCGCAGTCTTCTCTTCCAGAGATTCATAACCTGCTGCCCGTGCTTCTCTGATGATCTGCGTCACACATTCACGCTCTGTTTTTCCCACATTAAGAAAATTGCGATACGCTTTTGCAACCTGCTCCAGTTCTTTTTCTTCTGCTTCTGTATAAGAAAGCCATGCATTTCTACGTTCCATTTACTGTTCCGCCTTTCTTTATGACTGTCATTCATAGTATTGCTTTGATAACGGTAACTATTCATCAGTTCGCTATTATGTAATGGTATTGAACAATTACCTGTTTTTCATTATAAAACATCCTCTGAAAATTTTCCATATGATTAATATTTATTTGTCAGTGGACATTATGATTCATTTCCGCTATAGTTGATGGCAGGTTAATGTTTCTCCTCTCAAATTCATTATTTGCGAGGATTATTATAAAAATATATGCAATACCAGGAGGTTCTGTCATGAAAAATTCAGAGGAACTGCGTCAGCAGCTTCGTTCCATAAACCGCAAAAGTTATCCGGCATATAAAGGGCTGAAAGGTCTGTATCATTTTGGAAATTATATTCTGTCCATCGACCATGTGCAGGGAGATCCTTTTGCTTCTCCCTCTCATGTCAGCATTCAGATTTCACACAGAGATGCCGGATTTCCCGTCGAATATTATAAAGATACACTTACCGGGACTACTCTTTGCGACTATCTTACACGTCAGTTTGAAAAACAGGTCAGTCAGTACAGCTTTCGTGCAAAAGGCTCCGGCAAAAGCGGCCTGCTCACTGTCAGTCATTGTGGTCAGGAGATTCTTTCCCGGACAGCCTGTGAAATAACAGAAAAAGGCATAACCGCCCGCTTTTTTGTGGGCTTCCCTGCTAATGGCCGCACGATCAATGCCACTGAACTGGAGAAAATCCTTTTTGATTTTCTGCCTGTATGCATTCAAAAATCCTTTTTCTATTCCAGCCTTAATGCAAAGGAATTACAGAATTATATAGAGCTTGCAGAGGATCAGGAATTTATCCGTCAGACGCTGCCCGCAAAAAATCTCTGCGCATTCATAGCCGACGGCTCCATCCTCCCAAGAGAAAGCGGTATTTCCTCCCGCCCTATGAAAGCTTCCGTTCCCTTTACTTCTCCGGACAGTCTGCGCATTTCCATAAATCTTCCCCATAAAGGAAAAATCACAGGCATGGGGATTCCAAAGGGAATCACTCTGATCGTAGGCGGTGGATATCATGGCAAATCCACGCTTCTGAATGCACTTGAACTTGGTGTATACAATCATATCCCCGGAGATGGACGTGAATACGTGATCACAGATGCAACTGCTGTCAAACTGCGTTCAGAAGATGGCCGTTTTATCAAGGATGTGGATATTTCCATGTTTATAAATGATCTTCCAAACAAGAAAGATACCCGCTGTTTCTCTACACTGGATGCCAGTGGAAGCACTTCCCAGGCAGCCGGTATCGTAGAAAGCATGGAAGCCGGAAGCCACCTTTTTCTTCTTGACGAAGACACCTCCGCAACTAACTTCATGGTTCGCGATGCTTTCATGCAGCAGGTTATTCAGCGTGAGAAAGAGCCGATCACTCCGTTTCTGGAGCGTGCAGAGGATCTTTATAAAAAAGCAGAGATTTCTACAATTCTTGTTGCCGGAAGTTCCGGGGCATTCTTTCATATTGCAGATACAATTATCCAGATGGACAATTACGTTCCAAAAGATATTACAGCTTCTGTCAAAAAATTATGCAGCCAATATCCTCTGCCTGCTGTTTCAGTTACTGATTTTCAGCTTCCGCACAGCCATCGCATTATGAGCAGACCTGCCGAATCTTCTAAGCGCCTCATACATAACAGCCGTGGAAATCATTCCGATTCCGGTGCCGCAAAACCTGAGCGCCTGAAAACCAGAATCTCCGGAACAGATGGCTTCTCTCTCGGCAGACAGGAGATTGATCTCCGCTATACAGAACAGCTTATTGACGCAGAACAGACCGCTGCCTTAGGTCTCCTGCTGAAATATGCAGTTGAACATCTGGCAGACGGCAGACGTACCCTGCCTGAGATTGTGCAGTTTCTCTGGAAAAATCTCTCTTTACATGATCTGTCCTTCTTTACGGAGAATCAAAAAATTTCCTGTGGTTACGCTACTCCCCGTATTCAGGAAATTTATGCCTGTCTTAATCGTTACAGAGGTTTATAAGAAAGAATCCTGCTTCAGTGACATAATAAAATCACCGCTTCTCCGTCGATCTTGTCGGCTAAGCGGTGATTCACGTTCATTTTACACTTTTTAGGGAAAGGAAAGATTTTCTCTTAAGGTACGTCATTTCCTTAAGATGTAAATATCATAACCTATAAATGTGAGAGAAATTTGTCTAATTTCTAATATAATTATAAAATTTAT
>OODE01001178.1_pt1 | contig 17928 bp, 32 predicted proteins | sample 1671771 | NCBI WGS metagenome assembly OODE01 (sample SAMN06348191, study PRJEB24527) | human gut metagenome | biome: human gut; feature: ankylosing spondylitis patient; material: feces | host: Homo sapiens | place: China | collected 2015-10 | reverse complement strand
CTGTTCCAACCTTTTTAAATTTGCTTACATATACATCTGTTACGCAGTGTCTTCTTACAAAATCAGACATAGCTTTTGCAACCGGTTCAAATTTATCATCATGAATGCCTAAATCCCAAATTGTTTCTAATTTATTATTTTTAATTACCACAGCACTACCGATTTGCTTGACAAACTGCCTACAACAACTGCAATCATATTCTCTTCTTTTTCTAAAAATCTCATTTGTTCCGGTCGGAAAACTATCAAGGTATGTATTCCACATTTCATCCTTATCCACACCAACTTCAAACAACCTATCAACATCTTTTGTCATTGTCTTAAAATGATCAGAAATCATATTTCTAAATTCTTTAAATTCCATACTTATTACCTCTCCTTATTATTCACTTGTCTTCTATGTTTCATTATGTATCTTCTTCTGGTTACTTCTCTCAGAGCATATCCATCATGCAATCTTCTGTAATTATTTGTAATACCATATAACATTTGATAGAGTTTCTTTGTATTCAAATACTTAAGTTCAAATGTGAAAGTTGTGTCTTCAAATTCTAATCTTCTAAAATTTGATTTATCATTATTACAGTCTTCTTTTTCATATTCAATCGACACAGAAGCATTATCTACATTTATTTTCTTACCAGTTTCCAGATTGATGAAACTTGCATCTCTAATTTTATACGTGTTAATATTTTCCACCTCTATTCTTCCGGAAATATCAATGTTCTTCCGACAAATCGTTTCAGTTGCTCATTAATGTCTTTAGAAAAGCAGTTATTCTTCGACATAGTATCAGCGTCAATGCAACACGCTACAATTACATTTCTATCATGAAATTTAATACATCCAATTGTTGATCCTGGCATACGAATTACAATTGTGTTGCCCCAAATGCTTCTTGAGTCATATATGCAACATAAAGAATATGGATGAACATCTCCAAAATTATATCTAACATTGTTGTTAAGATATTCTGTAATTTCGCATACACATTCTTCAGCAATTATGTTTGGTTTTCTTTTAGTTAAAATAATTTCATCACCGATGTTACCACCTCCAAAAATTGAAATCACGGTTTCATATTTTAAACTTACGAATATCATGAATACCATTTAGGAACTTCTCTGTATGCTTTTACAACATCTGCATATCCTAAATCAGATAATAATTTTAATAGTGTATTATCCGCGTGTTCCTGATATTTTATTGATCTACATTCTTTTAATATCTCCACATATTTGTCAGATAACTCCTGTACAAAAGTAGACTTTTTGTTTTTACTAAAATACCCTGTTTCATAATCAAAAATCCATTCCCCGATTTCGGTAATGTCATTGTATGAATAAAATCCTAAACAGTCTGCGGCATATTGTAAATCAGATAACTCTTCTTCTGAATGAAGAATAATTTTTTCACAATTATTATATGTATCTTCATCCAAGAGATCTGTCATTTTTTCTCCGTCTTTATTGTACGCTTCAATTGTTTGAAGATGTGGATATTTTAACTCAAATTCATGATGTTCGCATTCATACTCATCTTCAAACTGTTTTCCATCGTCTGCAATATATACTGTTCTCATATTTAATCTACTCCATTATTTTATTTTTGTTATCAACTTTTATCACTCTCGTGTTTAAAACTAAACGACGGCATCATTTGCAATTTAAACAAATTCTTTTCGTGCATCTGGTCAATTTTCTTCTTTAATTGTTTATCATCAATTAGACCTGTTCTGATATATTTATCGAGAACTTCATATGTAAATCCTAAGTTATCTTCATCTGTTTTATCACAAAGACCATCGGATGGAATTTTCTCAATGAACTCTTTCGGAAGTCCTAATGCATATCCGACTTCCTTAACTTCCGTAACAGTCAGATTAGACAATGGACTGAAATCACCAACACTATCTCCCCATCTCGTACTATATCCAATCCAATCTTCAGATAAATTACATGTGTTCGCCACTCTTCCATTTACTGTTTGAGATACAGCATATAATGTAGCCATTCTGATTCTAGCTGGAAGATTAATAGAAGACTGTTTACTCCAATGATCATCTAATTGCGATTTCACTTCATGCTTGATATACCTTACTGTATTAAAAATATTTACTTCAATGCTTTCAATTCCAAGATGATTAACCACCTTCTTTGCAACATCGATATCTTTTTGTTTACCGTTTGGCATTAGGACTCCAAGTACTCTTTCTTTCCCTAGAGCTTCAATGCAGAGTGCAGCAACAATCGTAGAATCCTTTCCTCCTGAAATACCAACAACTGCTTTACAACCACACCCGTTCTCTTTAAAGAACTTCTGGATCCATTCAATAATTTCAGTTTTAATTTCATTTGCATTAAACATTAAAATTCACCTCCATGCAGCCTATCTCTGACTTCTTTTAACGATTGTTCTTTTAGTAATTCTCCATCTTTAAATACCGGAATTAACATATTTCCGCGTTTTTCATAATCAGTAGCCTGTTTCCATGTAAGCTCGTCCTCGTAATAAATACTTCCATCACATCGTGTATATACTCTGCAACATCCTTTCTGCGATTTCTTAAAACCCCCGTCTTTAGGATTTTTAAAAATCGGAGTAGGTTTTCCGTCAATTTCACAATATGTTGCTTTAATACATGAACTGAAAGTGTCTCTTGTAAATGGCTTTAACTCTTCGTCTTCTTCGATGCACTGAAATGAAAACGATCCAACACCTAACGCCACATTTGAACATGCAAATCCGTTTTCCATGAGAATTTTGTAAATTTCTTCACATCTTTGTACTGTAATTGAATCACCATAAATTGCTTTTACATGTGGATCAAGCACTTTATATCCCTTGCTATTAACTGTTCCGCCAAATTCTTCCCATAATTTAAATACAGTTTTTGTTACAACTTCTACACAATCTCCAGAATCTCCACGCATTAACATACAACCGTTATGATTCATAATTTCTGTTTTTAACTGAGGAAGAATATTATCGATAACATTCCAATAATCATAAGAGTCAAGAACTGCTGAAAAACTTGTGTTTGGATAGATTTCAGTAAGCAATCTTCTTAATAATGTAATCTCGTCTCCATCAACCGCATAATTACTGCACATTACAGAATGCTCTGTGCTAGGACTTCCATATGCAACAGGTTCTTTTGTACAATCACAAAAATAATTATTCTCAAGATAAGGAATCGTTGGAACGGTTGCTGTATTCAAAAATGATAAGCACCACCCAGAGCCCGCTTTTACCGCTGATTCTAAGCACTCTTCTCCTCGGAAGTCAAAGGCTCCAATAGCTTTTGATCTCGGAATATAGTCATCACAAGTTAAATCATAATAGTGATTAACGATATCGCGATAAGTCATTCCTACTGTTGCTGCCAACATTGGATGCCACATTTCTGCCGAGATAAGACTTTCTAAACTCTGAGGCAACCACGCAAAATCTTTATGTGTATTTGTAATACCAAACATAGGCACATGCATTGGAACAATTGTTCCTTCCGGTAATGCAACGATCTCAATTGGTAAATATCCTAATTTATGTAGACTTTCAATCTTGTCAATTTTATACGCATCTTCCCCAAGTGATGCATCCATAATTCTTTTATATTCATAAATAATTTCTTTAAAAGGCTTGTCAAAGAACTCTTCATTGAAATAATCAATCAGATACGTCTTTATAAACCCCTGCAATCCAAACATTACTACCTTATCCCATCGTTTTACACGACTCATTCTAGGGGTAAAATAGGAAACTGATTTTGTAATATTCTTCGGTAGCATTTCTGCATGAACCGCTTTATAAAAGTCAATTAATAACATAGGATTCGTCTTACTCTTCATATTCAAATACCTCCACTTTCTCATGTTCTTTTGTAAAAATGCTATTTGTTGTGAACACTCTGTCGATTAATCCACTACTTAATACTTCTCCTTCAAGAATTGTATTTTCACAATGAGATACATATAGATAAATTTCTTTTGCTCCAAGTTCTTTTAGTTTCTTTGAACTATGATAGAACGTACCGCCGCGACTTGAAATATCGTCTACAATTAAAATTTTTCTGCCCTTGATCAAATCCGTCATACCAGAAACATCTAATCCTTTAATCTCCCCTGTTTCCCAATCGCGCTTTTTAATACCAAAAGCATATGGAAGATCAAACATTGTAGAATAACGTTTCATAGCTCCTTCATCCGGAAAAAACATTGTAAGATTATTTGTACCACCGATGTATTTGCTGTCGATTGTTTCCCACACATACTTATCCGGTTGCTTAATTACGATTTTATCAATAAGAGCTTCGCTTACAGATGAATGTGGATCTAATACTGTTACAGAATCAAAATTCAGCCAATTAATAACTTCTGCAAAATACTTTAATGTAAATACATCTTCTGTTGTTTTAACACGATCTTGACGACTGTTTGGAATATATGGCATATTCAAGTACAAATTTGTAATACCATGAGAATTAAGGTGTTTGACAATATAAATCAATGTCACCAATTCTTCATTATCTTCAAACAACCAGGTAATAGTTGCTTCTCTGTAATTTTTAAAATCATAAGAAACATCCTCTTTAAGCAAGAGAGTTCCATCTGGAAATTTCTTTGTATTTACTACTTCTCCATTAATTTTAATCATAAGACTTTTCTCCAATCACATTAATTTGACAAGATTTCATTACTTCTAATGCAGCCCTATGCTTTTCAGGAGTGACACCAGCGCAGCACGACACATCGACTGTAATTTCCATTTCTGGCACCCATGCTTTAATTAATAGAGCATTCGACACTACACAAATATCAGTACATACACCAACAAGTTCAACGCTATCATAATCATTACTAGCAAAACCGCCATGGATACATTCTGCAAGGTCATTACTTCCAAAACTATCTTTATTAATTACGTGTTTTGCGTAAGATTTTAATTCGTCTACAATTTCCCATCCATTTGTTCCAATAACACAATGCTCTACAGGCAATTTTTTACCTTCCTGAGTATCTAAATAACCATCCCAATGTGTGTCTTTTGTGAAGAAAACTACATCACCGTTATTGTAATATTCTTCAATTTTTTTCTTTACATCCGGAACAATTGCAACTGCTTCTTTTGTTCCCAAATTTCCACTCACAAAATCGTTTTGCATATCTACTACAACTAAAACCTTCATATTCCCTATTCTCCTTCTACCAATTCCAAGCATTCTTTCAGAAAGTTTCTTACTCTATCACGCCCACTTTCACAATATATACCTGTATAACATACCGGCTTATTCCAGAACGCCATCCATGCTCTTTTAAATCTTCCAATAATTCCTTTAAAATCTCCACCGCTATATGAATCCTCAAAAGAGATTTCAAAATCAGTTGAATTTTCCGTTGTATATTTAGAAAACACAACTGCTTCTGCATTATCATCACATCTGATGGTGGCTGTTTTTACATTGTTTTTCTTCATATATTAGCTCTCTCTTTCTCCGTTTGAATTTCTGCTTTCATTATTTAACTAAGCTGTCAATATCTACTGAAAATCCATCAAACTTTCCTGTTGATAAATATTCTTCCGTATCAAAAAACATTATTTTCTTTTCTGATAGCCCCATAGAAACACCATTATCTATCAATGATTTTCTCAATAAATCAAGAACAATTTGCAACTGCTGTTTTGTATCTTCTGACATTATTTATTTCTCCTTGTATGGTTCTGGAAGTGGCTGCCATGCGAATATTACCCCGTCATAAATCCCATGTTCGTCATACCAAAGACAGTACTCATCTTCCTTTTTAAACCTCATTCTCTTTACCGGATATTCTTCATCGTCACACGTTACAAGATATACATCTTCTTTCTTAGGCATATTTTGTACTGAGTAAGGAATCCAGTCATTGTCTTTCTTTCCGTCCTCGTATCCTTTTTGATACCATTTTCTTCGGCTGCAATCTCCACAGTTTTGAACTTCATCCATGTGGGAACGAATGATTTCTTCGATTTCGGTTACCATTCCAGTAGCCCCTAATGCAAATAACACTTTATGTCCGGCTACAAACTTTTTCTCTACTTCTTTTATTTCTTCCAGAATCTTCTCTAGTACGTTCATTTACTCCTTCTCCTATATTTCTTATCCATAACGCAATAACCTTTTTCACAATAACATTCTGTTGATTTATAGTAGTTTTTATAATATTTGCATTTTATGCACTCTTTTTTCATTATTCCACCTCCAACAAATCTGCATTATCGAAAATATTGCCTATTACTTCCCAATCTTCAGAATTCCAATTTTCCATAAATTCTGTATTTCCTTCTGATATACCACAAACATTTGATTTTGGATTCTTAAATGTATAAATACCAAACGCTGGACAATTTTCAAACCATGTTACTTCTGCAAAATAGTTATCATTACCATCAGACCTATATGGATATTGATATCCTCTCAAAATATCATTCTCCCAAATCTTCTTACCGTACTTGCCTGTAAGTCCGGTGTATTGGCAGAGGGTGTCAGGGTTGATTTCGTACACTACTGTATCCCTCGGCATATTCCAATCAGAGAAACCGTCTCGCATAATAACATGCTGTTCATCTTCTGGTTTAACACTATCTCCAATTGGACATATTGTTCGTTTTATGTGGTAAATATAATACCCTTCCACCCATTCTCCATTATCTTTTCTCTTTGCTTTAAAAAGGATTTCTCTGTTCATAATTACTCTTTCTCCCATGACCAATTAACCTGTTCCATAACCATATCTCTCATAGCTTCTTCGATTTCCTCATCAGTTACATCATCATCAAACTCTTCTTCAAATTCCATATTTGTTCCAGCAAAACCATAATTTGCCTCCGCTTTTACTTTAATCATTCTTCCACTCTCCTATTCCATTTCCCTATAGCAGTTGTTTCTAAAGCACATCTTCGCGTTGCGACTCCGCATTCTTCGCAGTACACGAAAGCTGATATAACTTTTTCGTCAAATCCATAATGGATTTTCAGTGTCGCTTCTCCGCCACAAAACGGGCATTTCTTTAATTCTTCCATGTTACTCACTCCAATCTAATCTCTGTCCACAATGATTGCAGCAATCAGAATCCCAATGACAAAACATTTCTATATCTGCCATATTTCCAAACAGTCTTTTGCATCTAGGACACGATGCTTGTCCATTCCAGTTTTCTACTTTCTTTGGCAACTGCTTTTCTAGTGCTTCGATTGCTGTAAGATAATATTCAATATTATGTACTAAAACACCATCTGTTTGTTCTTCTAATTCCCCCAATTCATAAATTTTTCTACCGAAAAAAGCAATTGCTTTTCTAACTCTCTTTTCATCCATATTTATAATTACTCCAACAATTCTTCTCTAAATCTATCAATCGTAATATTAATCATTTCATCCAATGAAATTTCATGGATATCACGAAATATCATATATGCATGTCTGTTTGTGTCGTAATTATCAAGTCTTACCTCAAATTCGTCATTGAAAGGATAATATCGTAATGAAACTCTCACTGACGGATTATATTTAAAAAAATTGTTTAACTGTTTCGTCCATCTTGAATCACCAAAATCCCTTCGTCAATCAACATATTTATTGTTCTTAATAATTCTTCCTGTGTTTTTAAATCTAATTCATTTTCAATATCTTTCTCTTGATAAAATTTATCAAACTTATATGTACACATTCCACCAAAGCAATCACATCTTGTATGAACTCTTCTGTTGTAATATGGCTTATCATAAATACCTATCCAAATATCGTTATTTGCTCCATACTTTACATCCTGATCTGTTCCAATAAGCTTGCTAATACACCATGCATTGATAACATTATTTCTCCAAAACAGTGGTTCCTTAATCTTTGATTCATCTCCAACCCTGAGTTTATTAATCTTTTCCATGGTAAGATTGTATTTATTCTCAACTTTAGGTTTCCTCATTCTTTTCACTCTCTTTATTTTTAGTATTTTCAGTATTCATAAAACAATTTACACATGCATCGATCCATTCTCCATTTTCGTCAACATAATAATCATCACCATAAATCCTACATTCGTCACAATGGTCATATAAATCATCCATATAATCGTAATTACACATTTCTCTTTCCCGGCTTTCCACTTAATAAATTTCCATCTTCATCTCTGTCGTATTCCCATATCAGATAATCGCACCAATTGTCTTTATCGAAATCACTCATGTTGTAAAACGGATCAGGATCGTCTATAACATATTGCTTGTCAAATCCTTTAATTTTCACATTTACATCATCTACAATGATTCTTTTCGATAATCTACAAATCCACTTCAAGAATTCTTGAAAAGTTTCTTCAAATTCTCTATCACGCAATGCAGCGTCTACTACGAGAATATATTCGTCTTGCGTTTGTAACGATCCTCGTTTTCGACTTCTGTCTCCAAATCTATCTCTTAAGTTATTTGTTCTCTCAAGAAATTCGTCAGAAAAACTTGAACAATTATGTCCTCTTTTTTGAACCACATATACTTCCATATCTCTTTCTGACCCTGTTACGACAGGAAGATGATCGAGTACGGTTTCAAGAATATATCTCTTTTCATGTTGTGTCCTACCTAGGGGAGAAACAACAATTGTTCCATGTACATATGTCCAACTGCTCATTTTATTTACCTCTTTTAATATTAATCACATCGGTATTTACGATCTTATATCACATGCTGTTCACAAACATTTTCAAATAGCGACAAATGAAATAATTTGTTGAATCAACGTTTACAGTTTCTAAATATTTGATTTACTGCAGGTGATATTTGATTATAAACACCGATGAAAATCATATGCAGAACTTTATGTATCTTATTTTATTGGAGGTATGAAACATGTATAGAAATTTATTCCGCATATGAATGGATCATACGGGACTCGAACCCGTAACCATCAGTTTATGAGACTGCCGCGCTCACCATTGCGCCAATGATCCTTATTTGTGCTACCGTAGCAGCACGTATTTTTAATTAAAACTTCTATAGAAATCGCCTGTCTTGTCGATACTTCTGCAAACCATGGAGTCAATTTCTCGTTTCATTTCTTCCCCACATTCCGGACACATATGTCCTTCTCCTGTATACTCTTTCATCGACATCGTGATAATTTTTTTGTGTCCACATTTTGGACATTGAAATGGATAATTCATATTATTTATTTCTCTCCTTTTAGCCTTCTAACATTCTCAATTCCATAACAAGAGCTGTAAGTTCTATCTCATTCTTTTTGATTAACGACTTAAGTTCATTGATTTTATCAATACGTTTTTTCTCTTCTTTTTTTCTCTTCATATATGCATTCATATTAACAACGCCGACTACCTGAGCTGTAGGATTTTCGCCATATACACTCACAGGTAAAATTACTTTTACCTTTCCTAATACTCTCCTATCTTTGTTTCTTGCATTTACAACCACAAGTGTATTATTCAAATTTGCTGTTCTAAGTAATTCATATTCTTCCTTATATAATGCAAATCCATAATCTTTTTTGTTATGGTCTTCTAGTAAGTTCACAATTGCTACTAAATCATATCCTGTCATAGTTTTATTCTCCTTTTTAATCTAATAATTCTTTATCAATGATTTGGAAATTAGCTCTATGTATATATAACGCTTTTCCATCAATCATTAGCTTTGTCATTTTAGGTAAATCATCCGGAATCTCCCAATATACTTCTTCTCCTGAGTATGCTGTAATAGGTTGTCCAAGTTGTGATTTAATAACGACCACCCGCGACTTCCCAAACATATTCTTGTATTTATTTACAAATTCAGCAACGAATGTATTATCAGAAAATGAACCATCTATCATACTTTTAATTCTCTCTTCGATAAAATCAACTTCGCTATTTAGTCCATCCTGTACAAAAATACAAGTATCTCCGCAACTTTCAATTTCTTTACCGTCAATTGTAATTGTAATTACAGATGATAAATCATAATTAGTGGATATAGATCCATCACTGCTGTAACTCGCAGTCTCCACTTTGATCCCAGAAATATTGATTTTGTCTCCTGATGTTTCTAGCACCTTTGAACCATAATTATCATATGTATCAATACGATATCCATTTCCAATCAATGAACCTTTGATATCGTTAAATTCCGATTCCAACATTGCACATCCAGATAGAGCTGTAATAAAGCAACTCATTGTTACTATAGTTACAATTTTCTTAATTTTTCTCATTCATCTATTCTCCTTCAAATTTTTATATGCCATATATAGTATTTAAACAAGTTTCAAACTACTATATATTGTGCTAAATTCTGAATGAAATCGAGATTTTAACTTGATAATATCTCATCTATCATCTTATCCATCTCATATGTAAATTTGACACAATTACCATGTGAAATATGATTCTTCCAAGATTCATAAGATTCTAGGAATTTTCCTTTTGATAACTTATTCTCTTTTACCATCTTTGCCATTTTTCGATATTTCTTTTTCGCTTTTCTCTTTTTTTCATTTGTAAGTTTTCTAATTACTTTTCCATCTTTTGTGACATATGTATGAAAACCACAAAATTTAATTCCGTTTTTAAAAGGTATAATCTGAGTTTTGCCGTTCAATTCAAGATTTAGTGTGTTTACAAAATCTTCTATTGCACACAAACAATATTTTGCATATTGCTTTGATTCCACAATTAAATAGAAATCATCCATGTATCTTCCATAATATTTGACACCCAACTCTCCAGTTATAAAATGATCAAAACCAGACAAATATAATAAAGCAAATACCTGACTAACTTGATTTCCAAGAGGCAAGCCATTTCCGCTTGTGCTATCAATAAATTTTTCACATAACCAGTACGTATCTGGATTAGATATAAAATATGAAACAATATCTTTCAGAATATTATGATCAATATTATAGAAAAATTTTTTAATATCACCTTTAATAATCCAACAATCATATCCGTATTTCTGATATGCTAAATACATTTGATATTTCAGACAATCCAAACCAAACAATGTTCCTTTTCCTATTTGTCCGGCATAATTCGTATATATAAATTCATTACTTAAAATAGGAAGAAGCACATTATCACATAAACTGTGCTGCACAATTTTGTCTTTAAAACTTCCTGCTTCTATAATTCTCTCTTTCGGTTCATATACTTTAAATCTGTTATATCTATCTACTTCATATTGCTTTGATTCTAAAAGTTTCTTAATTTGATAAATTCCATCAAGAGCAGATAATTCAAATTTAATTCTACTTTTCGTAAAACCTTTGCCACTTTTTGAATCTCTGTATGCTTTATATAAATTTTCAAAATCAATAATCTTATCAAAAACTGTGCTATCTTTTATCATGATATATTTTACCTTTGTATTTATCCTGTCTAGTAAAAGACAGGAAAGGTTGTTTGCTCTTTTGATATCGGGACTCTAATTTCAGCGTTTCTCTTACTTTATTTCGTCTTCCGACCCAGAACGGACGAACTCCATAATCGTTCCAATTGCAATCGTTGTAGTTCACGTTACCATTACTGTTAACAATCTGAACATAGGAAGTCATATAGCAAACAACCGTTAAGAATCATCTTGTTTTATCTTTGTTTCTCCAGGCTATTGTCATATATTTAATATCACATATCTTCTTCTGCCAATGTTCAACTGTATCAGATCCTATAAGATTTAGATTCATTGACAATTCAACATAACAAGATAATTTATCACATGAAGAAATAGATCTAGTTTGCAAATCTAATCTCTTCTGTTTTTCTGCATTTATTTGTATTCTATTTGCGCTCATCAGGAAATCATATATATTCATACATTCATTCTGAATTCTTTCTATAAGCGTTTTGTATTTTGCCGGATATCTCTTTTTATTCGCTGTCACGGAATATGTATATTGCATTAAGTCGATAGCTTTTGTAATAACTTCCATATAAATCACTCCAATCTTGCTGAGTTTTGCTCTTCGAATACTTACGAACAACGCTTACGCATTGTTCTGTCTTCATCTCCACAAAACGTTATCGACAAGATAAACAGATTTAAGATTCGGTGATAAAAAACGGACGAACACCATAACCGTACCAACGGCAACCGAAGAAGAACACGTAACCACCACTGCCAACAACCCGAACACAGGAAGAATCTTTTCTTGATTTCGTCTGATTTGGAGTTGACAGCCAGTGTGGATAATTGATTAGTGGAAGTTTTTCACCACATTTTCTGAATAAATCAAAAGTCGGAATAGACAATACATCATCTTTTACAACACCATAATCATTAAATCCATCCATACTAAGCAAGTTATTTTCAACTGGAGTAATACTATTTCCATATTTACATTTAATGTCTTTTGCAAGCTTGCACTCTTTAAGATATTTTCTTACAGAAGATTCTGCGTAATTATTATTGCTGCCAAAACTCATCCTCGTAAGAACTCCATACATAAAATGATATATCTTTCCATCCATTCGAATGTTTGTCCAATAATATCCAAATTCCTCTTTAAAGTGCTTGTTCATAAAATCTTTAACGGATTCTCTAAATTCATCTTCATATCTCTCTGGATCGTTACTATACCATTCTGGTACAATATCCTGATCGACTTTATAAGTCCACTTTGAAATATCAGAAGTGATAACATATTTCTCTGGCGGAATTAATTCTGCTCTCACAAATTTCTTAGAAGCATTAAATTCATTATCTTCTATATCCAATTTTTCAAGCAAACTTGAATGACTTTCATTCTCTAAGGGTGCAAGTTCCACCCTATTCTTAAAAATAATTCCACTTTTAAACTCACACATAATTTATTTCTCCTTTTCCTTATTTAGACAATTTCAATTTCTTCTCCAATCAGTTCTTCTAACTTTTCGCGCATCTCTTCTACGGTCATTTTCTTTAGTTTTTTTCGCTCCCAGATGAGTTCGAGGTTGTCATCATGCATGATACTGCTAATTTTTTCCATGCATTTAATCTTATATACCCTAACTATTTCTAAACCGCTTGCCACATTTTTTAAGTTTTCGTTATAGTCTCCCAAATCCGAATATCCATCTTCGCCAATCAAAAAGCCGCCTATAACAAGTCTTTTCCCGAAATAGTTATCATTATATTCGACCACCATTCCGCTTTTTAAATCTGACTTTGTAAATTCTTTCTGCATGTAATCACTCCATTCCAGGATCTCGTATCCTTCGCTATTGTAGTACCGATACGATGAGAACATTCCGAATCTTATATAGCACGTTTCTCCTTTGTACTCTTCATAATTTGTCTTTTCCATGTAGCTTTTACCTGTGCACCACTTCATCCCATGCTCATGCATTCTCTTGCAAAAGTCTATTGCTTCTTCCTCGGTCTTGCAATGCACCGCAATCTTATTGTCTTTATTTTTAAATTCGTCCCAGTTAAATCTCATCTTTTTACCTCATTCTTCCTCTCCCATATATTTTGCAGCGAACATCAATGCTCCGACACCGAGAATAAAACCATAGAAAAATGAATCTTCTCCAATTTCATATAATCTAACACCGGCTAAACACGATGTAATTAATCCACCGATTGACATTATGTTCCAAAATGTTTTATCCATATATTATTCACCTCCATTTATCCAGCAAGTTCATATTTATGTCTCAAGAATTCACCAATATCATTTACCATGTATGTATAATTTTCTTTTTGATCTTTAATATATGTAGAATTTCTGTTAAAGAAACTTACCATCCACTCCGGAATTTCTAAATCTATGTTTGTTTCAAAGCTGTACGCAACAACAGCAAGTAAAGAATTCATGTTTTCAGGTTCAAGAAGTTTCGATGAGTTATCAACCTCTACTGTCCAGTCATCTAACTGAATTTTATATAATTCGATGTCTTCATCAATCACATCTTCTTTAACATTTTCTTTGATAAATTCAAGAGCGTTCTGGTCTGAAGAAGCATTATCTATTACATTATTCTCTCCCACTTCGACAAGACATTCTTCATCTTCTTTAATATGTAAATACTCTTTCATGAGAGCAGTTAAGATGTTAATTTTCTCTTTTAAAATAGCCTTACCTTTTGTATGACGATCCTCATTTAATTTGTCAAATGTTACTCCATTTACATCTTTTTTATATAAAGACTTTTCAAATTCTTCTACAAAATCCTTAAACTTAATATCATCTAATCCAAATTTAGCAAACTCTTTAAACACAGGGATCCAAACAATAACATTTTTTGGCACAAACACTTCTGTGAAATTATCTTTGCACACAGATTCAATCCTGCTAAAATATTCATTTACAGTATCAAAGTGTTCTTCCGTTGCGTTCTCATTTAGATATTTGCTCATGTTCTTTATTGCACTTTTCCAGTTATCAAAGAAAAACGTTGTCATGACAGATTCACATACAAGTCTTTCTCTAATACCTTTCGATTGCTGCTTACCGGAACAAGACATACAATTTTTAAAGAATTTATTTTTCTCAGATATTGTCCTTATTTTTCTTGCATGTAAATCAATATAAGTAAATGCTTTCTGAGATGTATTCATTCCCAAATGATTGTTGTATCTTCTCACCAATTTACTAATCTGTGACATCGTACAATGCTGATGTATTGTAATGTCAATCTGATAATCATCAAACATTTTTTTCAATTCTGGCGGTAACATTTCATATGTTTTTCTTCTCAAATCATATTCAACAGATTCCCAAATAACTTTTCCGTATTCATCTTTACAGATTTTATTATTTTCATCTTTCTTTTTTCTCTGATATTGGATAATCGGATCTTCTAAAGTAGCTGTAATTTTATAGTTTTCATGCTTAAATTTAACCAACGCAGAACTTCTTTGCATTCCATCAACAATGTATTGCTGCACAACGTCTTCGTCCAAATCTTCTTCTCCTAAGATAATTGGTGGAATATAATCATCAGTTAATACAGTTTTGATTAACTCATTCACCATTCCATTTTCCCAACAAAACAGTCTTTGAACGTCCTGATTATCACTAATATCTTCTTCCACAATCTTCTCTAAATAAGAATCTAGCGATAATGTCTTTTTTCTAATTTTCTTTGCCATGATTATATTCCTCCAATTTTTTATTCGCACAATAACACTTTTACATTTTCATAAAGACGCATAGTCCCAAGTATATTGTCTTTATATTCTCTTTCTGTTATGTTTAATTCTTCAATAATTTCATCTTGAGTGTATCCATCGCATATGAGATCGACCGCCTTTTGTTGCTTATAAGATAAATTGCTCTTATACATTTCAATTTTATCTGTTGTGGGGTGAAGTCTATTTATAATTTCCCCTTCTAAATTAAATCCAGAAGAAATGCCTTCTTCCAACGTGTAATCTTCATCTGGATCAACTTTCATATGTATGGATATATCTGGAATAACTATAGGATTTCCGTCCTTATCTCTCATAATTTTTCCTTTACTATCTATTACAAGATTACATCTTTTAAACCTTATACAATCTCTTTTCCACGTTTCTTTTCTTCTTACAAGGTTTCCATAGAAATATGTACTAAATTTACAATTTTTCGACTCATCATATGTATCCATACTCTTCAGAAGAATATCGACAGCTTTATCATAATAATCATCCCAATACATTTTCGGGATATTTGTTTTGGAAATGATTTTGTCGCATATTTTACGAATTTTTTTCATATCATTTCCGATATAGTCTTCGAGAATTTTATTCTTGTCCATCTTTATGACCTCTCATACAAAATATTTAGATATCTAATTTTTATATTCGCTTTTATGAATACAACATACACCACATCTGAATATTTGTCAATAAATATATTCACATATCTGAATATTCCTCCATTGACATATGAATATATAATGTTATAATCTAAATATTAGGAGGTGTAATATGTTTTCATACAAACCTTTGCTGAAGCTGCTTATTGATAACGACTTAAGCAAAACTCAATTTCGTTTAGAAACCGGAATAAGTATGGCTACATTAGCCAAGATTGGTAAAGATGAATATATTTCTATGTCCACTCTTGACACCATTTGCAAATATTTCGATTGTAAAATTGAGGATGTAGTCAAATTTATCAATGATGATAAGTAGTTTCATACAACCTGATTCTATTATTACTATGAATCAGGTTGTAATTCATCAAAGAAATCATCGTCTTCAATGATTCTTATCTCAAATCTTCTAGTACCAAGACGATTAAAAGTCTTTTCAATATTCTTAATCCCAATCGTACATTTTGTATTGTCCAGGACAGATTGAATAATTACCAACTCATCTTTAATCTGTCTTCGTTTTTCAAGAATTTCTTTTTCCAACTTATATAATTTGTATCCATCACAACCTGACTTCCATTTTTCTAATTCAATCTGATGCATACAGTTTGACAATTCACGATCAACATTTGCCAATTTTTTATGTAATACTGCTCTTCTTCTCGTAGCGTCTTCCACAAATTCGCTACACTGTCTTGATTTTTCGATCCACTGTACAACCTCGTCGCACGGTATGTACGAATCTTTTCTTATGTATTTCTTCTCTTCTGATTGCACATTATCTGTTTTTGTTTTGTTCTGAGGAACTTCCTGTTCAGATTGTGGAACAGGTTTTACTTTAAAACGAAAGTTCTTCAATACTTTTGGAAGATTCTTTAGAATATTATCCGCCTTGTCCTTTTCAAATACTTGAGCGTTGCGTTTAGAACAAGTTACAGGAGAACCATCAGAACTTAACCTAATGTACAATTTGTCGTTCGTCACGACATAATTCATTTCAACCACCCTTTCTTTTTTACTTTTCATTGCGTTATTCACTGTTTATTTCACTCCTATTTAAAAAATTGCATCAGAAATAAACGTTTAGAAACTTGTCCACACGAATAAAAAGTAAATTTCAATATTCAGTTTTCCAATATTTGGAATTTTTAGCTGATACGCTTGACTACTTTGAAAAAAATATGTATTATACTAGTAGGGATAGCGCAAGCTGTTCTTAGCACTCCCATTTTTGGGAAATGCGTTTTTTGGTTTTAGAAGAGCCGGAACCGGAGGTGTTGGCGCACCTGTGATGGATTTCCGTCTCTTCTTTTTTATTATGTTTACAAAAAGTATATTAACACGAACACTTGTTCTTGTCAATAGTTGGCAGAACGTTTGTTCGATTTTTTGTTCTTTTCTGTTCTTCTGTATCCGGGAAAGGATCATGAACTAATATTGTACTCATAGTTCCGATAGGTTTTATGTTCATCAAATCTAATTGTTTTTCAGAAAACACTCTTAGCTGGTTTAAAAAGTCATCACAAATTTTTGCTATTGTTTCAGATCGCTCGATAATATCCTTGCATTCCTGAAAAGTTTTTCTTTCAAAACCTACCACCTCATTATTTTCAAGGTCTTGTTCTGCAACTAAAACTTTTTTCCCTTTACAGTGCTTAACAGCTTCTTCAATGTCCATCAATACATATCTCATGCCACATCATCTCCCCACATAAAATTTGCGTCACATGCAATCTTTATTGCACGTTTATCGTCCATAGATGTTATCTTTCCAAGGTATTTTTCTATTCTTAATTCTGAAATATTTCTTATGCATTCGCACAAAACAATAGAATCTTTTACCAACCCTGTACCTCTTCCCTTTTTGATAAGAGTATGCGTAGGTTGGTTTATCTTTTTTAATTTTGTACTAAATGGTATAACGATGGTTGTTGCAGCGAAATGATTTCCTATATCATTCTGTACAATAATTGCTGGTCTTTTCCCGCCTTGTTCACTTCCTATAGTGTTATCTCCAAAGTCAACCATTACAATATCAAATTTTTCAAATTTAATTTTCATAATTACGCATCCTCCTTCCTATAATTTCAAGCCCTAATTCATTGATTTTTGGACTTTTTTCCTT
>OODE01001177.1_pt1 | contig 17943 bp, 17 predicted proteins | sample 1671771 | NCBI WGS metagenome assembly OODE01 (sample SAMN06348191, study PRJEB24527) | human gut metagenome | biome: human gut; feature: ankylosing spondylitis patient; material: feces | host: Homo sapiens | place: China | collected 2015-10 | reverse complement strand
TGCAGCGGCAATAATTCCTGCAGATAATCATCTTTACCCGTTTACGCGCAGCAGTTGACATGCGGCTGATGGATAGCGTACAGCTCGAGATACTCCGGTTCGGGTCTCTTGACCGAAACTATGAATGTCAATGAATATTTGAGCCGCTACTTGTGTTACTATCAGAACCAGTAAATAGCCTTTCACTGCCGCACATACCGTTCGATCTGCTGAAAAATTTCTCTATTGGTGCAAAAAGTCCCTCATCGACTGATGAGGGACTTTTCCTGTGCAGTTTTTTGGTTCTGAGACTTCGCTTAGTACGCGATGCCCCAGACAACCATCTTGTTTGCAGGCTTGCCACAGACCGGACAGGTATCTGCGATGTGCTCCTGCTCGAACGGCATGCAGCGGCTCGGCATACCGGTCTCTTCCTTGACCTTCTCCTCGCAGGCGAGGTCGCCGCACCACATGGACTTGATAAAGCCGGTGTGCTCAGCAAGGATGGACTTCATCTCGTCAAGAGACTTTGCGGTATAGGTATGCGCCTCGCGGTTTGCGAGCGCCTTCTCATACAGCGACTTCTGGATATCCTCCAGCAGTGCCGGAATGGTCTTTTCGAGATCCTCGAACTTAACAACGGTCTTTTCGCGGGTGTCGCGGCGAACCAGTACGCACTGACCCTCAGCGATATCGCGCGGACCAACCTCCAGACGAAGCGGAATGCCCTTCATCTCGTACTCGGCAAACTTCCAACCCGGGGTATTGTCGCTCAGGTCGATCTTGGCACGGATACCCGCTGCCTTGACCTGCTCGTACAGCTCGGTTGCCTTCTCCTTGACGCCTTCCTTGTGAGCCGCAACCGGAATAACAACCAGCTGGGTCGGAGCGATGCGCGGCGGCAGAACCAGACCCTCGTTATCACCGTGCGTCATGATGATCGCGCCGATGATACGGGTGGAAACGCCCCAAGAGGTCTGATACATATACTGCAGGGTGTTGTTCTTATCGGTGTACTGCATGCCGAATGCGCGTGCAAAGCCATCACCGAAGTAGTGCGAGGTACCGGACTGCAGAGCCTTGCAGTCGTGCATCATAGCCTCGATGGTGTAGGTATTCTCTGCACCGGCGAAGCGCTCCTTCTCGGTCTTTTCGCCCTTAACGACCGGAATGGCCAGCCATTCCTCGAAGAACTTCGCGTAGATGTTCAGCATGCGCAGAGTCTCTTCCATAGCCTCCTCAGCGGTAGCATGAACGGTATGACCCTCCTGCCACCAGAACTCACGGCTGCGCAGGAACGGACGGGTGGTCTTTTCCCAGCGGACAACCGAGCACCACTGGTTGTACAGCTTCGGCAGGTCGCGCCAGGAGCGAACGATCTTTGCGTAATGCTCGCAGAACAGCGTCTCCGAGGTCGGACGAACGCACAGACGCTCCTCCAGCTTGTCGTTGCCGCCGTGTGTTACCCATGCACACTCCGGCGCGAAGCCTTCAACGTGGTCGGCTTCCTTCTGCAGCAGGCTTTCCGGGATAAAGATCGGCATTGCCACGTTCTCGTGACCGGTCTCCTTGAACATGCCGTCCAGCGTGTGCTGGATGTTCTCCCACAGCGCCTGTGCGTACGGACGCATGATGATACAGCCCTTTACAGACGAATAATCGGCCATTTCAGCCTTTTTAACAATATCTGTGTACCACTGCGCGAAGTCCACGTCCATGGACGTGATCTCGCTGACCAGCTTTTTCTTTTCTGCCATTATTCTTCACCTTTCTGGTTCGCAATAATCTTATCTATTTTCTCTTGTTCGTTTTCCAGCGCATCGTTGCCCCAGATGTAGAATACATCATCGGTTGCCGACCGAACGGTAATATTTCCGTCTTTCAACAGGCAGGTATAGTGTCCGCTTCTATGGCCCTCTGTCGGAATAGCGATTGTGAAGCGAACAGCACCGCTTTTGACCGTCTTTACCTCGTCGATCAGAATGTCATCGAGTGTTGCAAGCGTGGTCTGCGTTCCATCCGGCGCGATACGCACGAGCATATCACCGGCCATGTATCCGATACCATCCGAATAGTATTCCGTCCGCTCAGATTTATCGCAGGAAACAGCATAATAAGCCCCATCGGCATCCTGCTTTACGCCGATGACCGGAGAGTCTGTCACCTGTACCAGACGGCCGTTCTCTTCGCGGTACAGCCCGGCTGTGCCCCAGAACAGCACACCGTCACTGCCAAATATCTGCGGTGCAAAATGCTTGCGCACCTCGGCATCATCCGACTGATACGCATTCGAGATGGTATAGCGGTCTGTCTTTTGACCGTCCCAGTTATACGCCGTCAGCACGGTCTCGTCCGCCGTACATTTCTGCGTAACAGTCATGCCGTCATCCGTCAGCCGGCAGATACCCGCTGCCACGCCCAACGGCTCCACCCCTGTTTCAGTGAGCTTATAACTGGTCGTCTCGTCCGTGCAGATGATGCAGCCGTGTGCGCTCTGATAAACAGTGCGTTCTGCCCGCTGCTGCTGTGCTTCGGTCAGAGTCAGTTCGGTTTTGACCGTATCGCTGCGTACCGAGCACAGCGAATACGTTTCCGTTTCCTTGTTGAATATCAACAGATAGTCGGTTTCTCCGGCGCTGCCGAGATATTCCACAGAACTTTCTTTCGGCAGCGAGAGCACTTGCGTCAGCGCCATCGTCTTGCTGTCCATGAAGTACAGGATCAAGTCCGACTGCCTCATATCACTCTGCGCATAACGGTCTGTACCGCTGACAGGCTGCACGCCATCAATCGGACACTGCGCCACTGTCACATCTGCAATCTGGCAGACGAATGGCGAAGCAATCAGGTTCCATTTGCCATCGTACTGGTAATCATTGCTGTAATCACGCGGCAGAACGTCCCATGCCGCATTTTTGAACTGTTCCGCCGTGAAAACGCCGTCGTCGATCAGCTTTTCCGCCACACTGCGGTCGCTTTCGTCGCCATTTTTCGCGTAGTTCGTACTGAGCAGCCGCGCCGAGAGCGAAACCGCATCTCCGCGGATAAAGCCCTCCTCATCCGTCTGCCGTACCTCATCGTTATCGACAAAAGCCGTACCCTGATAGCTGTCCGCATCCAAATGTGCCCGCGTCAGAAAAATGCAATACTGGTCGCAGGTGACATTGCGCTGCGAGCCGTACAGTGTCGCGGAAACGCCCTTGGTCAAACCATTCTGATACAGCCAGCCGACGTATTTGTCCGCCCACTGCGGTACATCGGTAAACGGATGCTTCCAGTTTCCTGCCAGCGCGGTCTTTTCTGCGCCAAGCAGGCGGGTCAGCATCACCGAGGCCTCTGCGCGGGTCATGGATTTCTCCAGCGCAAAGCCCTTGTCGGTGCCTTTAAACAGCCCGAGATCGTAAAGCATCCGCGCCTGCGCTTCGGTATCGCCGGGATAGCTGTTGTTGATCGTACCAACCTGTGCCGCACCGGCGGCACAAGTCATCAGACCTGCCATCAGACACGCGAAAACAAATTTTTTCATGTTGCACCCTCCCTGCATACATGACAAAACTCTATGTACCTTTATTCTATTGTGACGGAGAACGGAATACTGCTTCCGCTCTCCGTTTTGCTGCTTACTTCAGCTTATTCTCAACCTCATATGCGAGCTTCTCGATAAACTCGCCGGTCTCCATAGCGGTGGTCTCGCCGGTCTTGCGGGTACGAACCGAGATAACACCCTTTTCCTCGTCCTTGTCGCCAATGACGATCATATACGGAACCTTGTGAACCTGTGCTTCGCGGATCTTATAGCCAATCTTCTCGTTACGCTCGTCCATGGTTACGCGGAAGCCCTTATCGGTCAGCTGCTTAACAACTTCCTGTGCGCACGGAATATTGCGGTCGGTCATCGGCATAACGCGAACCTGCTCCGGTGCCAGCCAGGTCGGGAATGCGCCTGCAAAATGCTCGGTGATAACGCCGATGAAGCGCTCAATAGAGCCGAGGACAACGCGGTGGATCATAACCGGACGGTGCTTCTCGCCGTCTGCGCCGGTGTACTCAAGCTCGAAACGCTCGGGCAGCTGCATATCCAGCTGGATGGTGCCGCACTGCCAGGTACGGCCGATGGAGTCTGCCAGATGGAAGTCCAGCTTCGGGCCGTAGAACGCGCCGTCGCCCTCGTTGACAACGTAGTCCTTGCCAATCTCAGTAATCGCTTCTGCGAGGGTCTTTTCCGCAAACTGCCAGTCCTTGAGGTCACCCATGTGATCCTCCGGCATGGTAGACAGCTCGATCTGATAGGTCAGACCGAAGGTGGAGTAAACCTCATCGAACAGACGGACAACGTTCTTGATCTCGTCCTTCATCTGGTCCCAGGTCATGAAGATGTGCGCGTCATCCTGCGTGAAGCAGCGCACACGGAACAGACCGTGCAGTGCGCCGGACAGCTCGTGGCGGTGTACAAGACCCAGCTCGCCGACACGCAGCGGCAGCTCCTTGTAGGAGTGCGGCTGAGCCTTGTAGACCAGCATGCCGCCCGGGCAGTTCATCGGCTTGATTGCGTAATCCTCGTCGTCGATGACGGTGGTGTACATATTCTGCTTGTAGTGATCCCAGTGACCGGAGCGCTCCCACAGCTTACGGTTGAGGATCATCGGAGTGGAGACCTCAACATAGCCGTAGCGCTTGTGAACCTCGCGCCAGTAGTCGATCAGGGTGTTCTTGAGGGTCATGCCGTTCGGCAGGAAGAACGGGAAACCGGGGCCTTCCTCGGTCAGCATGAACAGGCCGAGCTCCTTGCCCAGCTTGCGGTGGTCGCGCTTCTTCGCTTCCTCCAGCATGTTGAGGTACTGGTCGAGTTCGTCCTTCTTCGGGAATGCGGTGCCGTAAATACGCTGCAGCATCTTCTTGGAGGAATCGCCGCGCCAGTAAGCGCCGGTAACGTTCATCAGCTTGATGCCGTTGCCCTTTACGCGGCCGGTGGAGTCCAGATGCGGGCCTGCACACAGGTCAGTGAACTCGCCCTGCTTGTAGAAGGAAATGGTAGCGTCCTCCGGCAGATCGTTAATCAGCTCTACCTTGTACGGCTCCTCGCGCTCTTCCATGAACTTGATGGCTTCCGCGCGCGGCAGCTCGAAGCGCTCAAGCTTCTCCTTTTCCTTGCAGATCTTACGCATCTCTGCCTCGAGAGCATCGAGGTGCTCCTGCGTGAAGGAAAACGGCGCATCAAAATCGTAGTAGAAGCCGTTGTCGATGGACGGACCGATGGCCAGCTTGACCTCCGGATACAGGCGCTTTACTGCCTGCGCGAGAATGTGCGATACCGTGTGACGGTAGGTGTCTCGGTATTCCTTGTTCTCAAACGTGTACTTGTTATCTTCGGACACTTTTATTCAGACCTTTCTTGTGAATTAGTAGTTAGTAATTACTAATTAGATGTAACACATTACATTTTGCTGCACAGCAACAAAAAAGCGCTCACCCCAGGGGTGAGCGCTTGCCCACGGTTCCACCCTGCTTGCAGCCCTTGTAGGACTGCCGCTCGGAGTTCTTAACGCGAACGACACGGCACAGCATACTGCGTTTTTCCGCTGTGCGGCTCGGGAATCGGTACTGTTTTCTCCGCATTGCGTGTGCTTGCAGCCGTGGCGCACGCTCTCTGCCAAATGCTTTTCGGAAAACAGGATTTCCGTCATTGCCTATAACTTAATAAATACAGACTTATTATAACGCTCATATCCGCACTTTGTCAACCGATTTCGCATGAAAAATGAGGAATTGAAAAATGCAGAATAGCATCATTCTCCATTTTCCATTCTCAATTCTCCATTACTGTGCCTTTGCCCTGGTAATTTTATCCGCAGCAAGCAAAATACCCAGCTTGCCCGATTCATACGTCAGGCCGCCCTGCATATAGCAGACATACGGCTCGCGCATCGGTGCATCGGCGGAAAGCTCAATGGACGCGCCCTGCACGAACGCGCCTGCAGCCATGATAACCTGATCATCATAACCCGGCATTGCCCACGGCTCCGGCGTTACATAGGAATCGACAGGCGCACCGGCCTGAATGCCCTCACAGAAGCGGCGCAGCGGGTCAGGCGCACCGAACGCGATGGTCTGGATGATGTCGTAACGCGGCTCCTCTGCCTTCGGGCTTACCTCGTAGCCGAGCTTTTCCATGACCTTTGCGCAGAACATCGCGGTCTTGATGGCCTGCATGGTAACGTGCGGCGCCATGAACAGGCCCTGATACAGCAGCCGGTTCTGACCCATCGTGCAGCCGCATTCACCGCCGATGCCGGGTGCGGTCAGCTTATAGGAGGCGTTCTCGACCAGATCCGCACGGCCTGCAATATAGCCGCCGGTCGGGGCCAGACCGCCGCCCGGGTTCTTGATGAGCGAGCCTGCGATGATGTCCGCACCGACCTGCGTCGGCTCGATCTCCTCGGTGAATTCGCCGTAGCAGTTATCGACCATGATGGCCGCAGTCGTATTGACCTCACGCACGGTCTTGCAGATTTCGCCGATTTCCTCGACGGAAAGCGTCTTGCGGACGCCGTAGCCGCGGCTGCGCTGAATGAATACCAGCTTGATATTCTCATCTGCCGCCGCTGCCTTGATGGCAGGCAGGTCAGGCTCGCCGTTCTTGAGGTCAACCTGCTTGTAGCCGATGCCGTAGCTTTTCATACTGCCGCAGTAATCGCCGGTGATCGTGTTCTGCAGCGTGTCATACGCCAGTCCGGTGACGGACAGCACGGTGTCGCCGGTCTTGACGGCGGAAAACATCGCGCAGGACAGCGCGTGTGTGCCGTTTACAAAGCCGATGCGCACGAGTGCTGCCTCGGTGCCGAAAATATCGGCGTAGATCTTGTCGAGCGTGTCACGGCCGTAGTCGTCGTAGCCGTAGCCGGTCGTACCGGCAAACAGGTTGTCGGATACACGGTTCTTCGCAAATGCCGCCAGCACCTTCTCGGTGTTGCGGTCACAGATCTCCTCGAGACGCTCGAAATACGGACGGATCTCGCGTTCAGCCTCACGGCCGAGCGCACGAATCTCCGGTGAAATCTTAATATATTCAGACATTTATGTGCAATCTCCTTCTATCAGAGTGAAGAGTGGAGAGTTAAGAGTGAAGATAGCGAAACGGTTTCGCTGTCTCTCCACTCTGCAATCTCCACTCTCCACTTTTTCTATATAACGCTTTCGCCGTCCGGCAGCGTAAACAATTCACTGTCCGGCGTTTCCGTGCTGATCTCGCTGACGGTGACTTTGCGCGTCAGGGTATCGCCGTCATAGAACGACGCCTGCGCCAACAAACCGCTGACCGTTGAAATGCCATATACACAGCGGTAGCCGTCCTGCTCAAATGTAACGACAATACACGGTTCACCGTTAATGTCCTGCCGACCGGCAGCAGTCAGCTGTACTTCATCAGCCAGAACATCCTCGTAAGTCGGCAGCATAGCAGCTGCATCATCGGTAAAATCGCCGGCTTTGCCCTGATATGCAATGCTGTCCCCTGCATTCCACGCATACACCTTGCTGTCCGGAACGCGAATCAGCGTAGACTGCACCTGATTGTCACTACCGAGTGTATCCGTGCGCATAACATTATCCCGCGCATAGCGATGGCAGTACAGAGCCGCCGAGCCGCCATCATAGTAGATCGTGTTCTCGATCCTGCTGCTGTATGCTGTCGGACGTGCGAGCGTCGCAATGACGGTCTTGGCGTTATTGATATCGATGGTAATATCATCCACGCTCTGCCCGGTGAGCAGCGCACTGCCTGTGCCAACCGTTGGCGAATCGCCCTCACTGCCGGGCAGGATAATGCCGGTGCTGCTGCCGTGCATCCAGCCGGAGGACAGCACAAAGCTGAGCACCACCAACAGCACGAGCACGGTAGCGCCCGCAGCCGCAATCTTCGGCGTAGTGTCCGGCAGATAGTGTTTCGGTGTGTGCTTCTCTTTTTTTACGGGTTTCACGGGTTAAACGGAGCCGGACCGTCCTCGCGCAGACCAAAATACTGCTCGATCGCCTGCACGATACGCTGCGAGGTCTTTCCGTCGCCGTACGGATTGACAGCGTGCGCCATTTTTTCGTAAGCGTCCTTATCGTCGAACAGCTCGCGCGCGAGCTTAACGATATTGGCCTGCTCCACGCCTGCCAGCTTGACCGTACCTGCCTCGATGGCCTCCGGACGCTCGGTCTCGCGGCGCAGCACCAGAACCGGCTTGCCGAGGCTGGGCGCCTCCTCCTGCAGTCCGCCGGAGTCGGTCATGATGAGATAGCAGCGTGCCATCAGGTTATGCATCTCGTCCACGGCCAGCGGATGGATGAGGTGAATGCGGTTATTGCCGCCGAGGAATTTCTCCGCAGTCTCGCGGACATACGGGCTGAGGTGCACCGGATAAACGAAATGTACATCCGGGTATGCCTCGCTCAGCTCGGCAATGGCGCGGCAGATATTCTCCATCGGCTCGCCGTAGTTCTCGCGGCGGTGCGCGGTAACGAGGACGACGCGGTTGTTCTCAAAATCCAGCGTCTTGAGCTGCTCATCACGGAACTCGAAATCCGGCTTTACGGTCATGTGGATCGCGTCAACAACCGTGTTGCCCATGACAAACACGCCGTCTGTGATACCTTCCTTCGCAAGATTATCACGGTTGCGCGGAGTCGGCGCAAAGTGCAGCGTTGCAATCTGACCGGTCAGCTTACGGTTCACTTCCTCCGGGAACGGGCTGTACTTATCATAGGTACGCAGACCGGCCTCTACATGACCGACCGGCACCTTGTGATAGAACGCCGCAAGCGCACCGGCAAAGGTGGTCGAGGTATCACCGTGGACGAGCACGATGTCCGGCTGTGCCTTTTCGAGCACCTCATCCAGACCGTGCAGGCTCTTCTCGGTAATGGTCGCCAGCGTCTGACGCGGCTGCATGATATTCAGGTCGTAATCCGGCTTGATGTCGAAAATATCGAGCACCTGATCGAGCATCTCACGGTGCTGCGCGGTAACACATACAATGGATTCGGTGTTTTCATTCTGCTCGAGCGCGTGCACCAGCGGCGCCATCTTAATGGCCTCCGGGCGGGTGCCGAAAACCGTCATTACCTTGATTTTATTCATCGTCTTTATCCTCCTTGTTTTCGGATGCGTGTTTGCTCCAGTGCTCCGCACCGTAAATGATGCATGCACCTACCAGAATTGCAGCCAAAACCGCCAGCAGCAGCACGATCGCCTTAACCTCGCCGGACGAGGTGAGCACCACGGCGGTAAGACCGAGCGTTGCGCTGATAGCGTACAGAATAGCAACCGCCTGCTTCTGGTTGAAGCCCATATCGATCAGCTTGTGATGCACATGGCCGCGGTCCGGACTCATCGGACTTCTGCCTGCCGCCACACGGCGGATGATGGCATTGGCTGTATCGAAAATCGGCAGGCCGAGAATCAGGAACGGCACCGCAAACGAGATGACTGCGTAGAATTTGAACAGACCCATGATGGACACGGTTGCCAGCATGTAACCGAGGAAGGTCGAGCCGGTGTCGCCCATGAAGATCTTAGCCGGGTTGAGGTTGTACGGCATAAAGCCGATGCACGCGCCGGCGAGCGCCGCCATCGTGATGGCAATCGGCATGTTGCCGGTCAGCAGCGCAACAGCAAGCATGGTAATCGCCGCAATGGACGAAACACCGACCGCAAGTCCGTCCAGACCGTCAATCAGGTTTACCGCATTCGTGATGCCGACAATCCAGATAATCGTGACCGGCACTGCCAGAATGCCGAGATGGACAAACGGCGTATCCGACAGCGGATTCAAATTGGTGAACAGACCAATCTGCAGGTCGCCGATGCAGACCGGAATAGCTGCCGCTACAATCTGCACCACGAATTTCAGCTTGGCGCCGAGCGCCAGCACATCATCGAAAATACCGAGTGCGACAATGATGGCCGCTCCGAGCAAGACGCACAGCATGGTCTCATCGAGCTGCCCGAAAATCAGAATCGAACACAGGAAGCCGCCGTAAATGGCCAGACCGCCCAGCCGCGGGATCGGCTTTTTGTGCATGCGGCGTGCATCCTTCGGCACGTCGATCGCGCCGACCTTATGTGCAAAATTCTTGACCGGCGGTGTGAAAAAATAGCTCAGCACGGCAGCTACGGCAAACGCTGCAATGATCGTGCCGATGACAATATATTCAGACATGGTTTACTCCCTTTTGGCTCAGCGTGCGACAAAGCCTACCTTTCGATAAACCTTATCCAGCGTTTTGCGCGCCAGATAAGAGGCCTTCTGTGCGCCCTCCTTGTAGACCTGCTCCAGATAATCCTTGTTGTTCAGCAGATCGGTGGTCTTTTCACGAATCGGACGCAGCAGCTCGACAACGGCCTCGCCGACTGCGGGCTTGAACTCACCGTAGCCCTTGCCGTCAAACTCGGCTGCCGCCTGTTCGATGGTCTTGCCGGTCGCCAGTGCGTAAATCTGCAGCAGGTTGGAAACACCCGGCTTGTTCTGCGGGTCAAAGATAATGCGGGAATCCGAGTCGGTAACCGCACGCTTGAACTTGCGCATAATATCCTCCGGCTTGTCCATCAGCAGGATGTAGCCGTTCGGATTCGGGTCGGACTTGCTCATTTTGCTGTTCGGGTCAACCAGGCTGGTAATCTTGGCACCCTCGCCAACCTTCGGGTAGTAGCCCTCCGGAATGGTAAAGGTGTTCGGATGCAGATTGTTGAAGCGGTTTGCAATGTCGCGGCAGATCTCGATGTGCTGGCTCTGATCCACGCCAACCGGAACAAGATCGGTCTGGTACAGCAGAATGTCTGCCGCCATCAGAACCGGATAGGTGAACAGACCGACATTGATGTTGTCCGCATGCTTGGCGGATTTGTCCTTGAACTGGGTCATGCGGGAAGCCTCGCCGAACATGGTGAAGCAGTTGAGCACCCACGCCAGCTCCGCATGCGCGGGCACATGGCTCTGGATGAACAGAATGCTCTTTTCCGGGTCCAGACCGCAGGCAATGTACTGCGCGATCAGTTCAAGCGTTGCACGGCGGAGCGCCGCAGGCTCCTGCCGGACCGTGATGGCGTGCTGATCGACCACGCAGTAAATGCAGTTGTACTGCTCCTGCAGGATTGGGAAATTGCGGATAGCACCCAAATAGTTACCCAGCGTCAGCTTGCCGGACGGCTGCACGCCGGAGAAAATCGTTTTCTTCTGGTTATCGCTCATGTATATACTTCCCTTGCTTAGAATTTTTCGGTTCAATTCACCCCGAAAGGTTTCCATACTTAATTGTAATGATACCACAATTTATCATACGTTGCAACCATTCATAAAAAGGCAGGAGATAAGAGGCAGGAGAAACCATGCCGTAGAGGCGAACCGTGTTCGCCTGTTCAAGCGATTTGCAAGGGGGCACCGCAAAAGGGCGCACAATGTGCGCCCCCTACGGGAAGCCGGCACGCAGGAAACTCCTGCCTCCTAACTCCTCACTGTTTGTTTACTCCGGCCGTTCCTTGACCTTCCGCAAAATGGCCCACTCGCTCACCTTGAACGGGAACGCAAAGTTTACGCGCATCTGCGGCACGTTGAACAGCTCACGCTTCGTGCCCTCGTCATCAGTGACGTTCTCTGCGCGGAACACATACGGCGCCTGACCCGGCTGAATCAGCTCCAGCTCTTCCCCATCGAAAAAGCGGTTCTTGAGTGCGAACACGGCTTTGCCGCTGTCGTCACACTCGACCGGCATGCCGACAACCTCGTACTCGCGGATATACTGGCTGTCGCCGTAATGCTGTCCGTTTTCCTGATTGCCGAAGTAGAAGCCGGTGTAATACTCGCGGTGGCTGACCTTATTGACCTCATCGCGGCAGAACTGCGGCAGAACAAAGTTTTCCGGGTCCTTTTTATAGGTGTCGATCGCGGCACGGTATGCACCGGTGACACAGGCTGCATAGTACGCAGTTTTGTTGCGGCCCTCAATCTTGAACGAGGTAATACCGGCCTCGATCAACTCCGGAACGTGCTCGATCATGCACATATCCTTGGAGTTATACAGGTAGGTGCCGCGTCCGTCCTCCTCGACCGGGAAGAACTGCCCCGGACGCTTCTCCTCCATCAGAGAGTAATTCCAGCGGCACGGCTGTGCGCATGCACCATGGTTGGCGTCACGGCCGGTCATGTACTGCGAGATCAGGCAGCGGCCGGAGTACGAAATGCACATAGCACCATGAACGAAGGCCTCAATCTCGAGTTCCTTCGGGGTTTTTGCACGGATTTCGGCGATCTCCTCAAGGGAAAGCTCGCGCGCGAGCACGATACGCTCGGCGCCTTCATCCGCCCAGTAGTTTGCCGCCTCGTGGTTAAGGATACTGGTCTGGGTCGAGATGTGCACCGGAACCTTGGGCGCGTATCTGCGCGCCTACGTCCGCGATGATGAGTGCGTCCGCGCCTGCGTCCTGCAGCAGCTCCAGATAGGCCGGAAGTGCCGGAAGGTCGCGGTTGGACGGCATAATATTGACTGTAATGTAGCACTTGACGCCGTGCGCGTGCGCGTAGGCAATACCCTCGCGCAGCGCGTTATCGTCAAAGTTGGTTGCAGCGGCACGCATGCCGAAGCGCGTTCCGGCCATATAGACCGCATCCGCGCCGTAGGCAATGCCAAACCGCATTTTGTCCAGATCGCCTGCGGGCGACAGTAATTCAGGTGTGTTATTCACCGTTTGCCTCCGTTGTCGTCGTATCTGCCGAAGCGTTTGCAGCCTGCGCCTGTGCCTGATTAGAAGCCTCGATGTTGCGCTCGTGCTCCTCATAGCTGCTTGCAAACAGGTGCGAGCCGTCCGGCATAGCAACGTAATAGTAGTAATTGTTGTCCTCCGGATGGCTTGCTGCGTACAGCGAAGCATAACCCGGGTTGCAGATCGGTCCGGGCGGCAGACCCTCGTGGTTGTACAGGTTGTACTCGGAATCCGATTTGAGATCCTCGTCGCTCAGCTTGCCGCCGGTGCGTCCCAGACCATACAGAACGGATGCATCCACCTGCAGATACGGGAACTCGGAGGAATTGTTCAGACGGTTGTAGATAACGCCCGCAATGCGTGCGCGCTCATCGTCGCGCTGTGCCTCACGCTCGACAAGAGAGGCGATCGTGACAATATCGTGCATCGAGCGGCCGAGATTTTCTGCGCCGGACTTGATGTCCGCGTCATACTTGTTGCCGAAGTTGTTGAGCATCTTGTTGATGGTATCGACAACCGCAGCGTTGCCCTTGTATACCTCATAGGTATCCGGGAACAGATAGCCTTCCAGCCAGCCTTCCGCGGCCGGTTTTTCATCCTCAAGGAAATCGTGCTTGAAGGAATAGTCATTCAGCACCTCATCCAGCGCATCCTCGGTGCAGATATGGTTGTCCAGCAGCACCTGACGGATCTGCGAGATGGAATAACCCTCCGGAATGGTAATCTGCACGGTCTCCGTGCTTGCGGTGTTGGCCAGCGCATCTACGATCTGACCGTAGTCCATCGACGGGTTCAGCTGATAGGCGCCTGCCAGAACCGAGGTATCGGTCTGGTGCTTGAGCGTCAGATACAGCTTGAACACCGAATGATAATTGATAACGCCCTGGTCGTCCAGCTCCTTGGCGAGCGAGGATACCGAGGTGTTCTCCGAAACCGTGATTTCCTTGACCGCATCCGCCTTGACAAAGGCAAAAATGTCGTTTGCCATGAACAGCGCGGCAATCGACAGCACCAGCGAAACGCCGACTACTGCGATCATGTACACCATCGAGCCTGCACAGCCTGCGTTCATCTGGCGGCGGCTGCGGCGGCGTTTGGGCTGCTTCTGCGGCTGCTCCGGCTCCCGATCGTCATCGAAATGCTCCGGCGTGAACTGCTCAGGCACCGGCGATTCCGAACCCGGCAGCGGTACGCGCCGCGTTTCATCGTTGTTAAAATGATTATCCATAATTCACCTCTCTGCGGGTCGGCCTCAGCCGATCCAGTAATTCAGAATGATTTTACCGGCAAATGCCAGCACGAACACAATAAATCCGGGCTCTTTCACCAGCAGCCACAGGTCGTACCAGCCGGCGCTGACCTCAAAGTGCGGAATGGAACCGCGCGCCAGCATTTTTCCCAGTGTGTCCAGCGTTAAGAACGCGAACAGCAGGAAAAAGAGCACAGTCAGCGGCAGCAGGATGTTCCAAATGCCGAACGGTGCATAGGTATCTGCTATCCACTGCATCACCACGGTGACAAATGCCGCCGCAGCATGGGAAAGTACCGCCGCCCATACGGTATCAAACACATAGGTCAGATAGGTAAACGCCAGTCCGGCGCAGAAGCCTGCCGCCAGATCAAGCGGACTGCCGTGCAGCAGTGCGAACACGATGCCGCCGAACAGCAGGCACGCCGAGGTACCGACTTCTTCACCGTACACGCTGAACAGTGCACCTCGTAAATAGAGCTCCTCGACCAGAGCTGCTATCACAACGCCGATCAGCAGCCGCCATGCAAACGACATACCGCCGAGCGGCATCGGCAGGGATGCAATCGTCAGCCGGAGACCGGTATGCGCCAGCAGACGATATTCCAGCATGTTCAGGCTGAGGGCGGCAAATGCGGTCGCCGCGCCCATAAACAAAATGAGCAGCCAGCCGCCCTTACGCGGCATTTTGAATGCAAGACGCTGCTTAAAGCGCTCCCGATCCATACCGGGCAGCGCCATTGCAAGCGCCAAACCGAAGCACACGATCTCACCGAGCGCCATCAGCGACGGCGGCAGATTGAAGTGCGTGATCAGCTTTTCCATGCCTGTCAGCAGGCAGAAGCACACAAACAGGCTGAGACCCGGCAGCAGTGTGCGTTTATCTTGATTCATCGGTGCGCAGCACCTCTCTTTCGGTGATAATGTAATGACAGCAGCGGTCGAACGCCTCGTGCGGCAGGGCTGCGCTCATGCGCTGCGATGCACACAGCGCCGCACAGACCGCGTTTGTCCGGCTGAGGAACCGATCATAGTAGCCGCCGCCGTAGCCGAGACGGTACCCTTTTCTGTCGCACGAGAGCGCAGGCGCAAGAATCAGGTCGATGTTCTCCGGTGCAATCTCAGGCGCCGTGTCGGACGGCTCCAGGATACCGTAGTGACCGGTCTGCAGCTCGGAGAGCGCGGTGATTTTCCGCGCGGTCATGCTGCCTCCCTTGCCGCACAGCGGCACGCAGACCGTCCTGCCGGACGCAAGCGCGTTTTCGAGCACCGTACGGGTATCAATCTCCTCAGCAGTCGAAACATAGCAGAAAATGCAGTCTGCCTGCTGATAGAACCCACTTTGCAGAATGTTCTGTGCAATACCGCGATCAATCGCCTGCTTTTCCTCAGCGGACAGGCTTGCCCGTTCCGCAAGATATCGCCCCCGCAGCGTTTTCTTATCCGTACACATGATGTACGACCGACTCTGCGATCTCGTCCGCCTTGGCCTTGCCGCACAGCGCGGTAATCAGCTCGCACGCGAAATCCAGTGCGCCGCCGACGCCGCAGCCGGTGATGATCCTGCCATCGGTGACTGCGTTTTTCTTTTCCGGGGTCGAACCCTTCATGCCGTCCTCCATGCCCGGATAGCAAGTGGCTTTCTTGCCCTCGAGCAGACCCATGCCGCCCAGAATGATGGACGGAGCCGCGCAGATTGCCGCAACGTACTTGCCTGCATCTGCCATCGTGCGAACCGCATCGGTGACGCGCTTGTCCGCGTACAGATTGGTCGTGCCCGGCATGCCGCCCGGCAGAACGAGCATATCGGCCTTTGCAAGGTCAACCTCGTCCATGGACAGGTCGGTTACGACATTGATGCCGCGTGCACCGCACACGGTTGCACCGGTCACACCGACCAGCCTGGTCTCCACGCCTGCGCGGCGCAGAAGATCGACCGGAGTCAACGCCTCGACTTCCTCGAAGCCCTCTGCCAGTAATACATATACCATGTTTGTCACACCTTTCAGTTGAGCATTAAATTCATATATCCAGCGGTTTCATCCGCTTTCTCATGCCATTTGCATACGCCGAGTGCAGTTTCCGCGCCGATCTCCGTCACGGCGAGCATATCGCGCCGCAGCACGTCCAGCAGACCCTGCAGCTGCGCGTCATCTGCACCGAGCAGCTCCTGCGCATTGTCCTCCCAGCAGAACGCATAGCCGGTGAGCGTTTCATCCTCGAACCAGCCATACACGCCCGCGCCGAGCGTGTCGAACAGCGCAAGCTGCGCGTTCCAGTACGCCTTGTCCCGCTCGATGCGGCATTTCGGCACCAGTTTGTCATACAGCGCCGCCAGTGCAGGCACATCCGCCGAGGTCAGCCGCCGAGGCGCTTCGCGCTCCCCTGCCGTGCGGATAATCTCCCGGCGGGAAATATGGAAGAACGGCTCGTAGCCGAACGGTTTGTAAAAATCAAACAGCCACTTTTCTGCCGGAATGAGCACGGACGCAATGCGTCCCCCTTGCCTGTCCAACTCGAACGAGCGCTCGAGCAGCCGCGCCATATAACCCTTGCGGCGGTGCGCCGGGTCGGTACACGCGCCGTAGATATACGTCACCTCGCGGGATACGCCGCCCACCGTCATGCGGTACGGGAGCATCTGCACCATCGCCACGAGCGTTTCACCCTCGAGATACAGCAGCGTATATTTCTCTTTATAGAAGTGCGCGAAGAAGTAGTCATTGAAGCCGCCCTCATCCGGAAAACAGGTTTCCCAGAGGGTGCGAACGGCAGGAAAATCTCCTTTTTCGGCAAATCGCATCATTTCAATCAACCTTTCGGTGTTGCCACATATTTCACGCCGCGCATCACCGGATAATAGGACTTCTTCGCCTTGCGCAGACCCTCGAGTCCCAGATCCTCCTCGCGGTTGACGTATTCCACATCATTGCAGTTGCGCTGTACGAACTGCTGGTTGATCATCTGGTACGCGCCCTGAATCGTGTGGTCGGCCTTTTCAATCTGTACCACGAACATATCCGGCGTAGCCTTGCAGCCGAATGTGAACGCGATAACCTCGCCGTCCAAGCGGAGCAGTCCGCCGCGCAAATTCAAGTAGTCAAAGTTGTGGAGTGCCTGCACGATTGCGCAGGTCTCGCCCTCAAAGTCGCGCTCGCGTGCACAGCCGTTCAGGTTGCACCAGTGCACATGGAAGGCGAACGCATCCTTGCTGTTTTCCCGGGTCATGTCCTCGTAGCTCCACCGCCCCTCATAGGCGGTCTTGAAGCGGTTAACGAGGTTGCGCTTGCTCTGCAGCTTTTTGCCGGACAGCGTGCGCAGCTTTTCCGCGAGGTAGATATAATCGTCACCGTCCTCGCTGTCATGCGCGAACGTGAACTTGCCCGGACGAACGGCTTCGATACGCTCGATCATCGGCTCAGCGACCGAGACAATGACGAACGGAAGACCGCGTTCAGCGGCATCCTGCTCGAGCGCATCCAGCGCAGCGCCGAGGTCGCCCTGACCGACAGGCGCAAGATAGCAGTCGTGTCCGCCGTCCAACGGAGACATTTTCACCAGCATAAAGCCGTCTTTGAAGCAGATCTGCGTGTTGTAGTGGCCGCGCCACATGAAAAGATCGACAAAGCAGCGCTCGCACAGATGATAGTTGTAATGCGAGCCGCAGTGCTCGACCATTGGTTTATCTTCTAAAGTAATTTCTCTAAACGGTAACATATAATACCTTTCTCAAGATTGATTTGGGGGTTACTTGCCCTCGCGCAGCGCCTGATAGTGCGCGCGCACTTCTGCGGCCTTGCCGCAGGACATTTTGCCCTCTGTGCAGACACCGTCCACGCAGGCCGGTCCGCAGTGACCGAACAGCGTCGGCGCAACAGCGTATACCTGCCTGTACATCTCCTCGGCAAGCGCACGGATCTCCCACTGGGCGCGATTGCAGCAGCGCAGGCGGAAAAAGTTCTTGAGGCTGCGGGCG
>OODE01001155.1_pt1 | contig 18319 bp, 14 predicted proteins | sample 1671771 | NCBI WGS metagenome assembly OODE01 (sample SAMN06348191, study PRJEB24527) | human gut metagenome | biome: human gut; feature: ankylosing spondylitis patient; material: feces | host: Homo sapiens | place: China | collected 2015-10 | reverse complement strand
CTTATTACCGAAAAGGTGATCCGAATATCACAGATGGTGACGAGCCGTTTTATCAAAAACTGGATGCAGATTCCGTTCCGTTTACTGGCAGTGGCACAGAGGATGATCCATATGTATATCTGTGCAGCAGTGCAAAAGAGAAAGTTACTGTGATGGGATCATTTTTTAATAAACTTGCAGGATACAGTTCTGATGGAACAAAAATTGTTCATCAGGGAGGTTACTGGTACCGTCTGGAGTTTCATCAGAATGATACCATAGAAGATTATGATAATCTGAAAACATCCTGTACAGGTTATTATCTGGTAAATGGAAGTCTTCTGGAGAAACCGGTGTATGAATTTGCAGAAGTGGAATTCACACTGTCAGATGCAGATAAATATGACAAGAATCCGGATGATGGAGGCGATGATAATCCGGCCGGTGGTGATGATGAACCTACCGGAACTCCTGTTTCCAGAGCAGATGCCATCAAGTATCAGAAGAGTAAGATTGCCAGCCTGAAACTGGACCTTCAGGAAAGCGATATCAAAATATCACAGCTGGAAAAGAAAGCGAATAAAAAGCTTATCAGTGCAAAATTGGATGGTACGGTTACTTATGTGGGAGATTCCGGAGGTGGTGAGACAACGGATGGGAAAGCTCTGATCAAAGTAAAGAGCAGTGATGGTTTTTATGTGATCGGTTCTGTCAGTGAACTGATGCTGGATGATATCAAAGAAGGCACAAAACTTGACTGCACAAGTTATACAAGTGGATCTTTTGAAGCAGAAGTTATGGATGTTTCAGAGTATCCTGTAACCGGAAACAGCTTCTATGGCAGCAGTAATCCAAATGTGTCTTATTATGCATTTACAGCAGTGGTAAGTGACAAGACACTTCAGTTGGAAGATCAGGACTGGGTTACTGTCAATTATGAAGCATCTGCTGCAGAGAACATTATGGTCATTCAGAAAGCTTTTGTCAGAAATGACAATAATAAAAACTATGTGTATAAAGATGATAATGGTATCCTGAAGAAACAGGAGATTTCTGCAGGTGCAACTGTGGATAGCGGTTACAGTGTGATTGTCAAAGGTGGACTCAGTGAAGATGATCTGATTGCATTTCCTTATGGAAAAGATGTGAAAGAGGGCGCAAAGACAAAAGAAGTTACTCTGGATCAGATGTATGGATATTAATTGAGAAAGGAGACATTTTATGCTTGAAAATATACGCCTGGCTTTTCAGGGAATATGGTCACATATGATGAGATCCTTCCTGACTATGCTGGGTATCATTATTGGTATTGCGTCTATCATTGCAATTGTTTCTACCATCAAAGGAACCAGTGAGCAGATTAAGGAAGACCTGATAGGTGCAGGTTCCAATACAGTAAATATTTATCTGTATGATGGAGATAATCAATATGATGCGGAATATGGAAATTCTTCAAAAGCACCGATTCTGACAGATGATGTAAAAGAAGAAGTGAAAGATCTGGACCATGTTGAGAATGCAACTTTTTATTATAACAGTACCAGCGCATCTATTTATAATAACAATAACAGTCTGGAAGGCGGAAGTGTTTACGGGATTGATGTGAACTATCTGGCTACCTGCGGATATGTGATTCAGTCAGGACGGGGATTTGTAAAGGATGACTACAAAAATTACAATAAAGTTGCGCTGATCGATGATAATGCGGCACAGAATCTGTTCCCGTCACAGAACCCGGTAGGGCAGACTGTGGAGATCAATCAGGAACCATATACGATTGTGGGAGTGATCCGGCAGGATGAGAATTATCAGCCGACGATCAACAGTATTGACGAATACTACACTTATTATCAGTCGATTGTAGGAAGTGTAATGATTCCGGACAGCTGCTGGCCGATTTCCTTTAAATTTGATGTTCCTCAGAATGTAATTGTGAAAGCAGACAGCACAGATACTATGAGTACGGTGGGAAATGCAGCAGCAGATGCGCTAAATAATTTAATTGCAGCCCTGAATACAGGTGGAAATACAACCATGAAATACAAAGCTGAAGACATCATGGAGCAGGTTAAGAATATGCAGAAGCTCAGTGAGAGTACAAATAATCAGCTGATCTGGATTGCAAGTATTTCTCTCCTTGTGGGTGGTATTGGTGTCATGAATATCATGTTGGTTTCTGTTACGGAGCGTACCAAAGAGATTGGTCTGAAAAAGGCTATCGGGGCACGTAAGAAGACTATTCTGGGACAGTTTCTGACAGAGGCTTCCGTACTTACCAGTATTGGCGGTATTATCGGAGTAATAACAGGAATCGGGCTGTCGAAAGTGGTGGGAAAGGTTACCGGTTCGCCTACTGCGATCAGTGTGCCATCAATTGTGATCGCAGTATTGTTTTCTACAGTGATAGGCGTGGTATTTGGACTGCTTCCCTCTGTGAAAGCAGCAAATTTAAATCCTATTGATGCGTTGAGAAGTGAATAAACACTGCATAGATAAAACAGACTTGATGTACAATACCTTTGTATATTGAGTCTGTTTTTCTGTAACATTTTTAGTTACTGTTTACTGGTAATATCCTGCAAAGCGTGTTATTGAAAACGAAGTGAACAATAACCATTTTTCTGTGGATTTTAAACAGAAAAACAATCAAATTTGTATAGATGTCAAGAAATGTGCTAAAATTTGTACAAAAAATAAAAAAATATGGAAGTACAAAGACAGGTTGTGCTATAATGGAGTATCTCAAAAAGAATTATTTATACAGGAGAAAGTTCGCGGATGGTATCATTTACCTATATCATCAAAGATAAATTTGGAATACATGCAAGGCCCGGACTGCTTCTTGTGCAGGAAGCTGGAAAGCTTACGAGCAATATCACTATTTTTAAAGGAACAGACAGTGGTGATGCGAAGCGGATGTTCTGTGTTATGAATCTTGCAGTAAAACAGGGAGATCAGATAACAGTACATGTGGAAGGCGAGAATGAAGAGGCAGATGCCGAAGTAATGAGAGAGTTTTTGAAAAATAATCTGTAACTGTGAAGATGTCAGACAGTTATGCCATAATCTTTAATAAGGAGAATTGGAGTAATGAAAGTATTAGAAGGTAAGTCCGTATTTTCAGGAATTGCAATTGGAAAGATTTCTATTTTGCAGAAAGCAGACACAAGTGTAAAGCGTACGAAGGTAGAAAATCCGGAGGCAGAGATCACACGTGTGCAGGAAGCAAAAGAGAAAGCAGTTGAACAGCTTCAGAAACTGTATGATAAGGCACTCCGGGAAGTTGGAGAATCAGGTGCTGCTATTTTTGAAGTGCATCAGATGATGCTGGATGATGAGGACTATCTGGATTCTATTGATAACATTATCCGTACGGAGAATGTAAATGCAGAGTATGCAGTAGCAACAACAGGCGATAATTTTGCAGACATGTTTGCGCAGATGGATGATGACTACATGAAAGCAAGAGCGGCAGATGTAAAGGATATTTCAGATCGTCTGGTACGTGTATTATCAGGACACGATGAGGGAGATATGGATGCTGCAGAACCATCTATTATCGTTGCTGAGGATCTGGCTCCAAGTGAAACTGTACAGATGGACAAGAGCAAAGTTCTTGCATTTGTTACAAGGAAAGGTTCTTCCAATTCCCATACAGCAATCCTTGCAAGAACTATGAATATCCCGGCGCTGATCAATATTGAATATGATGACAGCATGGATGGGAAAATGGCAGTTGTAGACGGCAAGACCGGTTCTCTTATTGTGGAACCAGATGCAGATACCCTGAAGAAATATCAGGATCAGAAAGACGAGGAGCTGCGCCAGAGAGCAATGCTCAAAGAATTAAAAGGCAAAACTACAGAGACAAAGAGTGGACATAAGATTCATCTGTACGCAAACATCGGAAGCACAGGCGATGTAGCCAGTGTACTGGCTAATGATGCAGAAGGTATCGGTCTTTTCAGAAGTGAATTCATTTATCTGGAAAAAGATAATTATCCGACAGAGGAAGAGCAGTTCCAGATTTATAAAGCAGTAGCACAGAATATGGCAGGAAAGAAAGTAATCATCCGTACACTGGATATCGGCGCAGACAAGCAGATTGATTACTTTGATATGGCACACGAAGAGAATCCGGCAATGGGTTATCGTGCAATCCGTATCTGCCTGGACAGACCGGAAGTATTTAAGACACAGCTTCGTGCACTGTTCAGAGCAAGTATGTTCGGAAATATCTCCATTATGTATCCGATGATCATCTCTGTAACAGAAGTAAAACAGATCAAGGCTATTGTTGCAGAGGTTAAGAAAGAGCTGACAGAGCAGGGCATTCCGTTTAAGGATGACGTAGAGCAGGGTGTAATGATCGAGACACCGGCTGCAGTTATGATCAGTGATCTTCTTGCAAAAGAAGTTGATTTCTTCAGCATCGGAACTAACGATTTAACACAGTATACACTGGCAATCGACCGTCAGAATGCAAAACTGGATAATATTTATGATTCTCATCATGAAGCAGTACTTCGTATGATCCAGATGGTCATTGATAATGCACATAAAGAGGGAATCTGGGCAGGAATCTGCGGAGAGCTCGGAGCAGATACTACACTGACAGAACGCTTCATCCAGATGGGGATTGATGAATTATCTGTATCACCTACATTTGTGCTGCCAGTACGTAAGATCGTAAGGGAACTGGACTGATTCTGGCATAAATATCGCAAAAGAATAGAAACAGGCAGTCAAAATTCCGCATGGGTCAATCTATGCGGAATTTTTTTGCAATAAATTAGCGGTTCCTGATTGTGATACATAAAAAAATATGATAAACTGAACATAGTCTGTAATTTTATGAAAAGATAATTGATACATAAAAAATCTGAAGTGGATCAGAAGCAAAGGAGATATGAATATGGGAAAAATTGCCATTGTCACAGACAGTAACAGCGGCATAACACAGGACCAGGCAAGAGAACTTGGAATCAGCGTAATTCCAATGCCTTTTTATATTAACGAGAAGCTTTATCTTGAAGGAATCACTCTTTCACAGGAAGAGTTTTATGAGAGACTTAAGAATGATGAGGCTATTTCTACTTCACAGCCGGGGCCGGCAGATGTATGCGGACTCTGGAATACATTACTGGAAAAGTATGATGAAGTAGTGCACATTCCAATGTCAAGCGGACTGAGTGCATCCTGCGATACAGCAATGGGACTGGCTCAGGAATATGACGGAAGAGTACATGTAGTAGACAATCAGAGAATTTCTGTTACGCAGAGACAATCTGTACTGGATGCCCTCACATTAAGAGATGCGGGCAGAAATGCGACACAGATCAAACAGGTTCTGGAAGAGCAGAAGCTGGATTCCAGTATCTATATTACTCTGGAAACTCTGAAATACCTTAAGAAAGGCGGAAGGATTACTCCTGCAGCAGCAGCAATCGGAACAGTTCTGAACCTGAAACCTGTGCTTCAGATCCAGGGTGAGAAGCTGGATGCATATTCCAAAACAAGAGGCAAGAAACAGGCAAAACGTGTCATGCTCAAGGCTATACAGAATGACTGGGAGAACCGCTTTGCAGAATATGTAAAACGTGGCGAAATGTGTCTGCAGTCTGCTTATACAGGAAATCAGGAGGAAGCAGAGGAATTTAAGAAAGAAATTGCCGAAGTATTCCCCGGAATTGAGATTGTGCAGAATCCGTTATCATTAAGTGTTGCATGCCATATCGGACATGGTGCTATTGCAGTTGCATGTTCAAGAAAAGTGGTAGTAGAATAAAACAATCTGAGGAGTTAGGAAAGAATGAAGAAACTTATGGAACAGATGGCGGAAGAACTTTCCGCAGCATTTGAAAAAGCCGGATACGACCCATCCTACGGAAAAGTAACCGTATCCAACAGACCGGATCTTTGCGAATTTCAGTGCAACGGTGCTATGGCAGGAGCCAAAGCATACAAGAAGGCACCGTTTATGATCGCTGATGATGTAGTAGCATACTTAAAAGACAGCCAGGTTTTCTCCATGGCAGAAGTCGTAAAACCGGGATTTATCAATTTAAAAGTAAAAGGTGAATTCCTTGCAGATTACTTAAAGGAAATGGCAGCAGACGAGAAACTTTCCGTATCTGCAGCAAAAGAGCCGAAGACGATCATCATCGACTACGGTGGACCAAACGTTGCGAAACCTCTTCATGTAGGACACCTTCGTTCTGCAATCATCGGAGAAAGTATTAAGAGAATCGGTCGCTTTGTAGGACATAAAGTAATCGGTGATGTTCATCTGGGAGACTGGGGTCTTCAGATGGGGCTGATCATTACAGAACTGAAACACAGAAAACCGGAGCTGGTTTATTTTGATGATTCTTACACAGGAGAGTATCCGGAGGAAGCACCATTTACGATCAGCGAGCTGGAAGAAATCTATCCATGTGCAAGCGGCAAGTCCAAAGAGGATGAAGCGTACAGAAACGAAGCTCTGGAAGCAACTCATCTTCTTCAGCAGGGCAAACCGGGATACATGGCTCTCTGGAACCATATTATGAACGTATCCGTTACAGACCTGAAGCGCAACTATGACAAATTAAATGTGTCTTTTGATCTCTGGAAAAAGGAATCCGATGCACAGCCATATATTCCTGGAATGGTTGAGGAGATGAAAGAAAAAGGATTCGCTTATGTAGACCAGGGTGCACTTGTAGTAGATGTAAAAGAAGAGAACGACACAAAAGAGATTCCTCCATGTATGCTTCTGAAATCAGACGGAGCTTCTCTTTATACAACTACAGACCTTGCAACAATCGTAGAGCGAATGAAATTATTTAACCCGGATGAGATCTTGTATGTGGTAGACAAACGTCAGGAACTTCACTTTATCCAGGTATTCCGCTGTGCAAGAAAGACCGGGCTTGTAAAAGATGATACAAAGCTTTCTTTCCTTGGATTCGGAACCATGAACGGAAAAGACGGAAAACCGTTCAAGACAAGAGAGGGCGGCGTTATGCGTCTGGAAACTCTCATTAAAGACATCAACGAAGAGATGTTTACCAAGATTGTTGAGAATCGCAGCGTGAAAGATAAAGATGCGAAAGAAACTGCAGAGATCGTAGGACTTTCCGCAATCAAATATGGTGACCTTTCCAACCAGGCTACCAAGGATTACATCTTTGATATTGACAGATTTACATCATTTGAAGGAAATACAGGTCCGTATATCCTTTATACAATCGTTCGTATCAAATCTATTCTGAACCGTTTCACAGAAGAGGGCGGAAACCTTGAAGCAGGTGCAATCCTTGCTCCTGTAAACGACAGCCAGAAAAACCTGATGCTTCAGCTGACAGGTTTCGGTGCAACTGTAGAGAACGCCTTTGAAGAAAAAGCACCGCATAAGATCTGTGCATATATTTACGAAGTATCCAATGCATTCAACAGCTTCTATCATGAGACAAAGATCCTCAGCGAAGAGAACGAAGCACAGAAAGCTTCCTTCATCCAGTTGCTGAAACTCACTAAGAAAGTTCTGGAGACATGTATCGATCTTCTTGGATTTTCTGCACCGGACAGAATGTAAAAATAAGATTCATCAATAAATCAACTTGTTGGTATACTAAGCCCTGTTTACATATATTGTAAATGGGGCTTTTCAAAAAGAACGAAGTGTGCTATCATGTATTTATCTAATCTATACGTGATGAAATTCTTTCATCACATTTTCCATTTTTATTTTAAACGAATTGTGAATATCTGCTTGGCTCAGATAAACTGCGGAGCAGTTATTCGGTTATGAGCAAGTAGCGAATCTGATGATTTTATCTGTTTGACAATTGAACAGGAGGTGAACCAGTGAATTTATCTGGAACTGTATTAAAAGGGCGTTACTGTATTCTGGATCCTGTTGGAAAAGGCGGTGGAGGGAAAGTTTACCTTGCCAGAGATCTGGAACTAGGCGTTTTGTGGGCGGTAAAAGAAATACCGGTATCCGACAAAAGTGAAGCCCGTATGCTTTTGAAACTTTCGCATCCGTCTTTGCCAAAGATGATAGATTACATAGAAGATAACCGAAAATGTTACCTTGTTATGGAATATGTCAGGGGAAAATCTCTGGGTGAGTATTTAAGAAACGGAAAACATTTTTCCATAAATGAAATCGTTAAATATGGAATGGAGATTTCAGATGTATTCTCCTATTTTCATGGTCGGAAACCACCGGTTTATTATGGAGATCTGAAGCCTGACAATCTGATGCTGGGTGAGAATGGAAGATTATATCTGATCGATCTGGGCGGTGCTGTAAACGGATATAAATATCACCATAAAGTATGTACAGGCACTGCCGGTTTTGCTGCGCCGGAACAATATGAGGGAAAGATAAATGCAGCAACAGATATTTATACATTTGGAAAAACATTATCTGCCTTATGTGGAAAAACAGATTGTCTGTTATTCATCCGAAACATGTCATTATTCTGGCTTATTTTCAGATGCTGCATGAAGAAACCGGAAATGCGTTATCAAAATATGAAGACTGTACAGAAAAAACTAAGCAGAATCCAAAAGAGACAAAATCAGAGTAAAATTAAAAACATGTTGGTTTTGGCAGGAAGCAGTATTGCTTTTGCAGTAATAACTGTTTTTCTTCTGTTTAGTTCTGATCTGGTATCCGGCTCCAAAACATTTGATTTTTATGAAGAGCTAACTGATATTACAGACCTTTATTATCAGGAAGAATTTCAAAACGGCAGTAAAGCGGACAGGGAAAAAATTTGTGAACAGGCAGATACCGGACTGCGGAAATTACAAAAACAATGCACTGAAAAAGAGGAGTCAAGAAAGATATTACAGATTCTGGCAGTAAACAGTGAGTACCAGGAAAATTATGAAAATGCAGGATTCTACTATGAGCAAATGCTTCTTTATGATGAAACTTACAGAGCCGGATACGGTGAATATGGAATGTTCCTGTTCCGTACCGGGCAAAAGGAAGCCGGTCAGGCACTATGGACAGAATATAAGTCGAAAGAAACAATGTTAGACGATACAGTCAGCAGAAATCTGAGATTGTGGGAAAAGGAGATGACTAAGAGTGAAGAAAAATCATAACAGACTCTGGATTGTGACATTTGTATGTTTATGTCTGTGTCTGACTTCGACTATCTCTGCCATGCAGATGGGAGGCTTTGATATTGATGTAGGAAATGGAGAAAACAGCAGCTGGCAATGGCATGAGGAACAGCAGTGGAATCAGAGCAATTGGGAGAATACGTGGGAAAATAACCGGCAGACTGGAGACAACACATCAGAAACTCCTGTACAGAACGATCAGGCCCAGGACAATGGATATCAGTATGATTCTGATATAGGAAACGGAACACAGGATAATATACAGCAATGGGATGGTGTACAGCAGAATAACACTGACTGGAATAACAGCAGTCAATGGAACAATAATTCTCAGTGGGATAATAATTCTCAGAATAATAATGTCCAGAATAATAATGCCCAGAATAATAACGTTCAGAGTAATAATGCCCGGAATAATAATTCTGCATGGAACGCTCAACCTCAGACAGATAACAATATGCAGATAACATCCCGGACGGATAATGAATCCGCTGTTAAGATATCAGAAAAACCCACCCCAACATCAATACCTGTACCAACACCTAAACCTGCGAAAAATCCGAAGCCGACAAAAACACCCAAATCAACTCAGCCCCCAACTCCTAAGCCGTCAAAAAAGAAAAATAAGAAGAAACAAAATAAAGCAAAGAAAACAGAAAAAGAAAACAAGAATACAGGTAATTCCAAAGTGTTTCAGAATAAAGAAAACCAGGGGGATACTGTTGAATACACGCATGTAAAAGATGAAGCTGTTAAGTTTCATTGCACACAAAATACAGATAGTTTCCATACCCCGCGAATTCAGATAATATCCCGGGGCTCTGTTCAGATTCTTTCTTTTCGGCTTAACAAAACAGAATGTCCCTGGCATTGGGAAGGAGACAGGATCATACCGGAGACAGAAGATAAAAATGTAAAAGAAATAGAATTGTTGGTTATTTCTCAAGGTGGAAAGCTGATAAAAATGGATCCCTGGATTTTTTCTGCATAGACGCTTCAGGAAAACAATGATATAATCTATCATATTATATCAATTTTTCTGAGACAGGAGGAATCTATGTACAAAGTAATTTTGTTTGATTTAGATGGAACATTAACAGAATCCGGAGAGGGTATCACCAAGTCTGTTCAATATGCACTGGAGAGAATCGGAAAGCCTGAACCGGACCTTGAGAAACTGAAGGTTTTCATAGGACCGCCGCTTATGGAGATGTTTATGCAATATGCACAGATTGATGAGGCAACCGCAAAACAGGCGGTGGAAATTTACAGAGAACGCTATTCTGTGACAGGAATCTTTGAAAATGCCGTATATCCGGGAATTGAGAACATGCTGGCACAGTTGGAGAAGAAAGGATATATTCTCGCAGTAGCATCCTCTAAACCGGAAGTATATGTGAGACAGATCCTGGATCATTTTGGACTTACCCGGTACTTCACAGAAATCGGCGGAAGCGAATTGAATGGTCGAAGAACAAACAAGACAGAAGTGATCGAAGATGTTCTGAAACGTCTGAATATGGACAAACACAGAGATCAGGTTATTATGGTTGGAGATAAAGAACATGATGTATACGGAGCACGCAAAGCTGGCCTGGAATGTATTGCAGTTTCTTTCGGATATGGAACTGAAGAAGAGCTAAAACAGGCAGAACCTCTGAAAATCGTTGATTCTGCAGAAGGAATCGTAGATTTTTTCGCCTGAGCCCTCTGCGAAAACAAAATATTGTTTCTAAAATCTGGAGGGCAGGATATCCGGCAGGAATCCATTTTGTGATTTCGCAGATCGTTGCAGGGACTGCGCTGGCAGTATTTGCAAGAACAGCAGGAAATTCGGCAGAGACATACTATAATTACACGATTTTTCTCACAGGCTTAACAGGAATCCTGGCTATGATCCCGGCATTGTATTTTTATCGAAGAGATAAAGTCAGAAGAATTGCCAGCGGCCTGATCCCGGCGCAGAAAAAAGTACCGCTTTCTATATCGGAAACAGTTCTTTTACTTCTGGCAGGAGCCGGATTTGCACAATATGGAAACTTCCTGATGGCAATTCTTCAGTCATTTATCAACAGCAGTGCCTACCAGGAAAGCATGACCAGAATTACAGAAGGAAAATCACTTCTTATGATGATTTTCTGGATGGGAATTATTGCACCTGCGGCGGAGGAAATGATCTTCCGCTGGTTAATCTATCTGCGTCTGCGTGACTGGCTGAAGATGCCGGTGGCAGCAGTGATTTCCGGAGTGGTCTTTGGTATCTATCACGGAAATATCGTACAGGGAATTTACGCAAGTATCCTCGGAACTGCATTTGCATGGATACTGGAAATGAGTGGAAATATTTACAGCAGTATGCTGCTCCATATGGGAGCAAACATCTGGTCACTGCTTATCTCAGAATATGCACTGGATTTGTATTCCATGAAATATGGGGTACAGATTCTCATATTGATCTATCTGATTCTGTTGATCAGTGTGGTATATTGCCTTACCCATTTCGAAAAGATGTGCAGTATAAGAAAAAAGAAAAGAATGATATAAAAATAGAGACAAGATAAAGACATCTGCAATTGTGGAATGACAGTACACATGCAGGTGTCTTTGTTATTAGAAAAAAGATTATGTTAAGGCAAAAAGAAAATAATCAATATACGGAAATTTAGATGTACTGGAAAGAGTAAAACCTAACAGTTTGATTAGGATTCGGAAATAACCTTTTACTGAATTAAACAGAGAATATCTGTTTGACAAATAAGTATTTAGCTATTAAGTACTTGACAGATACAACAGTATTCTGTATTATGAATGTATCAATACAACTAATACACTAAGTACACACATAAAATAAAACAACACATCATGAAACACGTAACAGAAAGGAGGAATCACCAGTGATTGTTTTGGATTATCAGGACAGGCGTCCAATCTATGAACAGGTTACAGATAAATTTCAGATCCTAATCCTGAACGGTGTCCTGCCGCCGGGATCGCAGATGCCGTCAGTAAGGCAGCTTGCCACAGAACTGTCCGTCAATCCCAACACGATCCAGCGTGCATATATGGAGCTGGAGAAACTGGGACTGATCTATCCTGTAAAAGGCAGAGGAAATTTCGTAGCAGACAGCTCTCAGGTACAGAAGATAAACAGAGAGAGCTACCGAAAAGAATTCACAGCACTGATACAGAAAGGCAGAAACACAGGATTCAACAGAGAGGAACTGGAGAAAATGCTTGCGGAAATCTTTGAAAAGGAGGACGAATCATGATAGAGATCAGAAACTGCAGTAAAGCTTTCGGAGAGATCCATGCCATTGACCATGTATTAATGGAAATCGGTGAACGCCAGATTTTCGGACTGGTAGGGACCAACGGTGCAGGAAAGAGCACGCTGCTTCGAATGGCTGCCGGAGTGATAAAGCCGGACGAAGGAGAAATCCTGGTGGATCAGGAACCGGTCTATGAGAATGAAAAGATAAAACAGCAGATATTTTACATTTCAGACGGTGGATATTTTCCACAGGGATATACGGCAGCAGATCTGAAAGATTTCTACAGAGAATATTATCCGGACTTTATGACTGACCGTTACAGTGAATTAATGGACCAGTTTCATCTGGATGAGAAACGCAGGATCAGTTCCTACAGCAAGGGAATGAAGAAACAGCTTCTGGTCATTATGGGAATCAGTGCAGGGACAAAATATCTGTTATGCGATGAAACGTTCGATGGACTTGATCCGGTCATGCGTCAGGCAGTAAAGAGTCTGTTTGTGTCTGAAATCATGAATCGGGATTTTACCCCGGTGATCGCATCTCATAATATGAGAGAACTGGAGGACGTGTGTGACCATGTAGGACTCCTGCACAAAGGAGGAATTCTTTTATCCAGAGAACTGGAAGACATGAAATTCCATATCCATAAGATCCAGTGTGTACTGCCGGATCAGACAAAAGAAGAAGCACTTTTGAAAGAATTGGACGTTTTAAAGAAAGAACATCAGGGATCACTTCTGATACTTACTGCAAGAGGGACCAGAGAAGAAATACTTCAGAAAGTACAGACACAGAATCCAATATTCTGCGAAGTGATTCCATTGACACTGGAGGAGATATTTATCAGCGAAACGGAGGTGGCAGGCTATGAAGTCAAAAACATTTTCTGGTAGATCATTAAGAAGCAGCTTAAAAGGCAGTACCTGGATTCTGGTGCTGTTGTTACTGGGGTTTATGGTTGCATTTCCGGTAGCAGAACTGATGCTGATCGGAAATCAGACGGATGAAATCCACAGGATGACTTTTGCCATGATCTGTTCCTATCTGATAGTTCCAGGCTTTTTGGTTACAATGTTTGCGGCCGTTGTAAATGCCCTGAATGAATTCTGGTATCTTTTTTCCAGAGATAAGATTGATTTTTATCACAGTCTTCCGGTAACAAGAAGCAGGTTCTTTTGGGAAAAAGCAATCAGAGGTCTGGTGCTGTATCTGGTTCCATATGTGATCATGGAACTGATCACAATGGCGATCGCAGTCAGCAAAGGACATGGTAGTCATCTGATCACGGCAGCGGGGAAAATGTTTCTGGAACATTTGCTTATGTATCTGCTGCTGTATTTCGGAGCAGTGTTGGCACTGGCAATTGCGGGAAATATTCTGGCAGGTATTCTGTCATTATGCTGTGTTTACCTTTACGGACCGGTACTGGGCATTCTTTTATGGGTGCTGGAAATGATGTATTTCAGAACGAATATGGGACTTAAAGAGGGAATGGCAGAAAAGATATCTGTTTTTCTTTCACCTGTATCTATTTCCGTGGCATTGCGGACTTATTCAGGACAAAAGAATTTCTGGATCATTATAGTGGGCGGGATACTGCTTCTGATTGTTCTGGCAGTATGTGCATATCTGGCATATACAAAGCGTCCAGCTGAGAAAACAGGAAAATCTTTTGTTTACGGATTTCTGGAACCAATCCTTTTGTTTATGGTCGTAATCCCTGCTGCTCTGGCAATTGGAACGATGTTTGCGCTGATCGGACCGGAAGAGAACAGGACTGGCTGGTGGATATTCGGGCTTGTGCTGGGGACAGTTGTATTTTATGGAATTTTGCAGGTTATTTTTGCAATGGATTTCCGTAAAATGGCAGCACATAAGCTGCAGCTTATGCTTTTGGGAATATGTGTAGCTGTCAGTGCCTGGATATTACACACAGATGCCATCGGATATGATACAAGAATTCCGACAATGGCAAAAACTGAGGGAATCAGTCTGAATCTGGAGTGGATAGGAACTGAGAGTGTGAATGAACCGCAGATGGAAGTGAGTTCTGGTTCATATAAACTGGACAGACTCTTTTATTTTATGGGCGGAAATTATGGCAGATGGACAGATGCAGGAATGTCAGATAAAATCTATGAAGTGTTAAAAGAAATTGCGTCTTATCAGAACAGTAAGGAGTGCAGCGGAACAGAAATAGGAGTTCAGTTTAAAAAGAAGAGCGGTTTCGATATTACCAGACAATATATAGTGACAGCGGAGCAGCTTGGCAGACTGCTGGAAGCATGCTATGAGCAGGGAACATTAAAAGATAATAAATATGATATTCTGGAAAAGTACAGACAGAAAGTGTCTTTTATAACAGTAGATCCTTTAAATGAATTAGATGATCAGTACTCTGTAACATTGGAAAAATCTGACAGTCAGAAGCTGCTGGATCTGCTGAAACAGGATATAGCAGAAGCCTCACCGCAGGAACTTATAGGAATCCCGTGTGGACAGATGGAGCTTTACGCTACTTCCTATGCAGATATGGATGAGCATATTGCACCGGAATCCTATGCAGAAGTAGGAAGATATATTTTCCCGACATTTAAGCGGACACTTGTTTTCCTGAAAGAAAAAGGTTATGCTTTTGTTATGGAAAAAGAAAATCTGAAACAGTACGATTATTCAGTGACATATAATGCAGAAGAAATGGATGTCACAGATTCTGAACAGAAAGAAGAATTAGCCCAGAGCCTGATCCGTGAATGGGAGTGTCCGGCATGGCTGGAAACGGAGGCGGGTGTGAGTGTGAAAGTGGCTCTGAACAGTACAGAGTCTGCCGGAGAATCGCTAAACGGAATAGAGTTTGCTGTACTGAAAGCGAAAGAGCCGGAATTTATAAAGAAAATAGTAGAAACTGGCGAGGAAGAAGAATGAAGAAAGCAGTTCGTCTGGACAAGTTCCTGGCAGATGCAGGAGCAGGAACCAGAAGTGAGGTAAAAAAATTTATTCAAAAAGGAAAAGTCCAGGTCAACGGTGTGCCTGCAAAGAAATCGGAGATCAAGGTCAGTGAAGAGGATGAAGTAGTTCTGGACGGAAACAGAATTTCCCAGGCACCGGAATTTGTCTATTATCTTCTGCACAAACCGGCAGGGTATGTTAGTGCCACAGAAGATAAGCGGGACAAAACAGTGATGGAACTTGTAGCATCAGACAGAAAAGGCCTGTTTCCGGTGGGAAGACTGGACAAAGATACGGAAGGCTTATTGCTTTTGACCGATGACGGTGAGCTGGCACACCGGCTGCTGTCCCCGAAAAAGCATGTGGATAAGACTTACTATGCAAAGATCGACGGACAGGTCACTGAGGAACATGTTAAGCAGTTCCGTGAGGGCCTGGATATTGGAGACGAGAAGAAGACACTGCCGGCAGTTCTGACGATCCTGTTATCCGGTCCGGTCAGTGAGATCGAGGTTACGATCCACGAGGGGCGGTTTCATCAGATCAAGCGAATGTTTGAAGCGGTGGGATGCAAAGTGACCTACTTAAAGCGTCTGTCCATGGGAAGTCTGGTGCTGGACGAGACATTGCCGCCGGAAGAGTACCGGCCGTTGACAGAAGCAGAACTGGAAGGTCTGACGAAGCAGAGAGGAACTGATAAGAATGAGTGACAGAATGAGATTTCTGCCGGTGAGCAGAGCGGATATGGAGGAGCGGGGTATCAATCAGCTGGATTTTGTCTATGTGATCGGTGATGCCTATGTGGATCATCCGTCTTTTGGACCGGCGATCATCAGCAGACTGCTGGAGAGTCATGGCTATCAGGTGGGGATCATTGCCCAGCCGGATTTCCGTCATGCGGAAAGTATCATGGCACTGGGAGAGCCACGGCTTGGATTTCTTGTCAGCGCCGGTAATATGGACTCTATGGTGAATCATTATTCGGTGGCAAAGAAGCATAGAAAAGTGGATTCCTACACACCGGGCGGAGAGATGGGAAAAAGACCGGATCGGGCAGTGATCGTCTACTGTAACCTGATCCGTCAGAAATATAAGCATGTGCCGATCATTGCGGGAGGGATCGAAGCATCTCTTAGGCGTATGGCACATTATGATTACTGGTCAGACAGCCTGCGCAGATCGATTTTGCTGGAAAGCGGTGCTGATCTGGTATCTTATGGTATGGGAGAAAGGTCGATCGTTGCTATTGCAGATGCTCTGGATGCCGGTATGCCGGTAAAAGACATTACTTATATTCCGGGAACTGTCTGCAAGGTGCGCTCTCTGGATGAGATCAGTGACTATACGGTGCTTCCTGACTATGAAAGCATCTGTAAAGATAAGAAAAAATATGCGGAGAGCTTCTATATTCAGTACAGCAATACAGATCCGTTTTCTGGAAAACGGCTGGTGGAGCCTTATTCTCAGAACTGTTTTATCGTGCAGAACCCGGCTTCAGAACCGCTGACCATGGAAGAGATGGATCAGGTCTATGATCTGCCGTTTCAGAGAACATGGCATCCTATGTATGACGCAGCAGGCGGCATTCCGGCACTTTCCGAAGTAAAATTCAGTCTGGTCAGCTGCCGTGGCTGCTTTGGAGGCTGTTCCTTCTGTGCGCTGACCTTCCATCAGGGACGGATCATTCAGGCGAGAAGCCATGAGTCTTTGATTAAAGAAGCGAAGCTGATGATTGAAGAATCAGATTTTAAGGGCTATATCCATGATGTAGGCGGGCCTACGGCTAATTTCCGTTTCCCGGCCTGTGAAAAGCAGCTTACGAAGGGAGCCTGTCCCTCAAAGCAGTGCCTGTTTCCTGAGCCATGTAAAAATCTGAAAGCAGATCATTCCGATTATGTGGCCCTTTTGAGGAAGCTGCGGGCTATTCCGAAGGTGAAAAAGGTATTTATCCGTTCCGGGATCCGTTTTGACTACCTGCTAGCGGACACCAGCAGAAAATTTTTAAAGGAGCTGTGCGAATACCACGTAAGCGGACAGTTAAAAGTAGCTCCGGAGCACGTTTCTGATGCTGTGTTAAACCGTATGGGAAAGCCGAAAAATGCGGTCTACCGCAGGTTTGTCAAGGAATATAAGGAGATGAATGAGCGTCTGGGAAAGGATCAGTATCTGGTTCCCTATCTGATGTCCTCCCACCCCGGTTCTACCATGAAGGAAGCGGTGGAGCTGGCAGAATATCTGCGGGATCTGGGCTATATGCCGGAGCAGGTACAGGACTTTTACCCCACGCCCTCTACTATTTCCACCTGTATGTACTATACCGGCTATGACTGCCGTACCATGGAAAAAGTCTATGTGCCGGTCAATCCACATGAAAAAGCCATGCAGAGGGCGCTGATCCAGTACCGCGACCCGAAAAACTACGATCTTGTGACAGAGGCGCTGCGGATTGCCGGAAGGACGGATCTGATCGGCTATGATAAGAAGTGTCTGGTGCGTCCGGGTGGAACGAAGGACTACAGGAGCAAAAACAGTTCCGGCGGATCAAAGGGAGGAAAGGGGACAAACAGCCGGCCTGTCCAGAAAACAGACAAAGGCCAGCCGTCAGGAAAGAAGAAAGCCATTCGCAATATCCATAAAAAGAAGGGAAGGTAGGGCTTATTATGATGATTGCTGTAGTGACAGGAGCCACCTCAGGAATGGGGAGAGAATGCGCCATTCAACTGTGGGAGCAGTTTAAAGGCCTGGATGAGATTTGGGCCATAGGACGCAGAAAGGAGCGTCTGGAGCAGTTAAAGGATTTCATCGGTATTCCTGTACGCACCTTTGATCTGGATCTTACAGAAGAAAAAGACCTTGAACGATTAAAGGCAGCTCTTACGCAGGCCGGGCCTCAGGTAAAATTTCTTGTAAATGCCGCCGGTTTTGGAAAGATTGGCGGTGTAAGGGAACTTTCTGTATCAGACCAGACAGGAATGGCAGAGCTTAAC
>OODE01001130.1_pt1 | contig 18687 bp, 14 predicted proteins | sample 1671771 | NCBI WGS metagenome assembly OODE01 (sample SAMN06348191, study PRJEB24527) | human gut metagenome | biome: human gut; feature: ankylosing spondylitis patient; material: feces | host: Homo sapiens | place: China | collected 2015-10 | reverse complement strand
GCGAGCGCGTTGACTCGTTTGCACTCATTATATTAGTAGAAACTTACTGCTCAGACATGTCTGGTAAATACTGCTTTTTCACTTTATCACACCAAATTAAATTATACCAAAAACAGGCAAAATCCGGCAGTCAATCCCCTTGGAAACTGTTAATTATCCAACAAAGTACAGGTAAAATGTGGGATAATTGACAGAAAAAATTAAATTGACGGTTGATATTTAACTTAAGTTGATTATAATATACAAGAGTTAAAAATGCAACATGTGTTGTCAAAGACACGGATGTCGTGTAAGAAACATATGTTATAAAACAGACACATTTTTACAATTGTAGAAAGTAGTAGGTGCCTGTTTGGAAAAATTGTTTATATAAGAAACAAACTATTTAACCAAATGAAGTTATATGATAGTTATTTGGTTGTGAACAAGTAGCGATGGCGGATTGTGAATATCTGCCTGACGGATGGCTAAGGGAATAGGAAAGGAGAGCATATCGTGGCAAGTTTATCACATACTATGCAGAGAAAAGCGTTCAGTGCAGCAATTGACGTTGCTTTAAAAAGACTGAACAAAGACAGAGAAAAAGGATTACTTCAGATCATCGATCTGGCTCAGAGATTCATGGGCGACAACTTCAAACCGGAAGCATATGAAGGTGCAAAAAAAATCGTTCAGAATCCGGATCACAAATGGATGAAATTCGTAAACACAATGCTTGACGAGTTAGATCCGAACGTAGCAAAAATGACAGCATTAAACCTTGGTTTTGAGGCTGCTTTCTATGGTACAAAAACAATCCGTAAAATGCGTGAGGTTCACCACTGCAATATTCCGTGGCTGATCCTGATGGACCCGACAAGTGCATGTAACTTAAGATGTACAGGATGCTGGGCAGCAGAGTACGGTTACAAGCTGAACCTTACATACGATGAGTTAGACGACATTGTAACACAGGGTAAAGAGCTTGGTATCTACTTCTACATGTTCACAGGTGGAGAACCGCTGGTTCGTAAAGCAGATATCCTGAAACTTTGTAAAAAACATCATGATGTAGCATTCCACAGCTTCACAAACGGAACACTGATCGACGAAGAGTTCTGTAAAGAAGTTCAGAAATTAGGAAACCTTTCCTTCTCTCTGAGTCTGGAAGGATTTGAGGAAGCAAATGATGGCCGTCGTGGTCAGGGTATTTTCCAGAAAGTTCTGGGCGCTATGGATCTGATGAAACAGTATGGTCTGTTCTTCGGAACATCTGTATGTTATACAAGAAAGAACATGGATGCCGTTACATCTGATGAGTTCTTCGATCTGCTGATCGAGCACGGATGCCGTTACTCCTGGTACTTCCACTATATGCCAGTCGGAAACGAAGCTGATGTAGAACTGATGCCGACTATGGAGCAGCGCGAGTACATCTACAAACGTATCCGTGAGGTTCGTGCATTCGAAGGTGGAAAACCGATTATGCTCATGGACTTCCAGAACGATGGTGAGTTTGTAGGCGGATGTATCGCCGGTGGACGTAACTACTTCCATATCAACGCAAACGGAGATGCTGAGCCATGTGTTTTCATTCACTACTCAGGAGCAAACATCCGTGAGAACACATTACTTGAGTGTCTGAAACAGCCGTTATTCATGGCATACAGAGACAACCAGCCGTTCAACGACAACATGCTTCGTCCGTGTCCGATGCTTGAGAACCCGGAGAAACTGCAGGAGATGGTTCGTGAGACTGGTGCAAAATCTACTGATTTACAGTCTCCGGAGAGCGCAGAGCACCTTTGCGAGAAATGTGAGCCGTACGCAGCTGAGTGGAAAGAGCATGCTGACAAGATCTGGGCAGAGCATCCATTCGTAAAGAAAGGCTACAAGAACTACAAGAGTGAGATCGAAGGAACTGATGCAAACTAAGGACAGACAACAGGAGGAATTGAAAGATGGACGTAAAACACGCTGCAGCAAGAAAGTCATTTGAACTGGCTTTCTCAGGAGTTTATAAATACATCAACAAAAATAAAGAAGAAAATTTAGTAAAACTGATGAACCTGGCAAACAAGATCGCAGGTAAGAACTTCCCACAGTATTTCTGGGATAATGCAAACGAAGTTCTGTCTGATCCGGAGCAGAAATGGACACAGATGATTTACGATGCTTTAGAGAGACTTCATCCAAACATCGTAAAACAGCACGTATTAAACATGGGATTTGAAGCTGGTCTGACAGGTTTCAAAAAAGTAAAAGAGAACCGTGAAAAATACGGATGTAACGTGCCGTGGGTTATCCTGATGGACCCGACCAGTGCATGTAACCTGAAATGTACAGGATGCTGGGCTGCTGAGTATGGTCATCAGCTTCAGTTAAGCAATGAAGAGCTTGACAGAATTATCACAGAAGCAAAAGAGCTTGGTATCCACTTCTTCGTATTAACAGGTGGTGAGCCGATGGTTCGTAAGAAAGATATCCTGATGCTTGCTGAGAAACATAACGACTGTGCATTCCATATCTTCACAAACGGAACACTGATCGATGAGGAGCTTTGTAAAGAAGTTCAGAGACTTGGTAACTTATCCTTCGCTCTGTCTGTAGAGGGATATGCAGAGACAAACGATGACCGTCGTGGACAGGGTGTATTCGAGAAAGTTATGCACGCTATGGATCTGATGAAAGAGCATGGTCTGTTATTCGGTACATCTATCTGTTACACAAGCAAAAACTATAAAGTAGTTACATCTGATGAATTCCTTCAGATGTTGGTAGACAAAGGAGCAATCCTTTCCTGGTTCTTCCATTACATGCCAGTTGGAAAAGACGCAAGTACAGATCTGCTTCTGACACCGGAACAGCGTGAGTACATGGTTAACCGTGTTCGTTTCGTACGTAGCAGAAAATGCCCGATCAAACTCTTCACACTGGATTTCCAGAACGATGCTGAGTTCGTAGGCGGATGTATCGCTGGTGGTAAGAACTACTTACATATCAACCCGAACGGTGATGTAGAGCCATGTGTATTCATTCACTACTCCAACATCAACATCAAAGAGCATTCCCTGCTTGAGTGCTTACAGCAGCCGCTGTTCATGCAGTATCATGACAATATGCCGTTCAATGACAACCAGCTTCGTCCATGCCCGATGCTTGAGAATCCGGAGATGATCAAGAAGATGGTAGAGGCTTCCGGAGCTCATTCTACAGATATGCAGGCAGAAGAGCCGGTTGACAGCCTGATTGCAAAAACAATTCCATACGCAGAGAACTGGAAACCAGTTGCTGACAGATTATGGAAAGAGCGTCAGGATGAAGTCGCTGAGGCAAGAAAAGAGCGTTTTGAGAAATACGGTGAGTAATTCTTAAAGATTGCTTTAAAAACGAATATAGAGAAGGTACAGTGCTTCTGAGAGGCATTGTACCTTCTCTTTTCCTATAAAAAAGCCCAGCCCCGAAGGACTGAGCTTTTTAATCTTTGCTTTAAATTGCTTTTTAGCCTAACAGCAGTAAGCTGAATACCAGTGTGAACAGCGCTACTGTCTCAACAATACCAACTACGATGAAGTAGTTCGCGGTACCTTTACCGGTTGCGCCAAGAGCGTCTGCAGCAGCTGCTGCGCATTTACCCTGGAATAATCCGGAAAGTCCGATTGCAAGTCCGCCAAAGAGTCCAACGCCAAGTGCCAGACCAGCGTCTGCGCCACCTGCTACTGCGGATTTGATAAAGTTCATAAGAAGGAATCCATAAATTGTCTGTGTCAGCGGTGCACCGGAGAATGCGATCATAATGAACGGTGCTGCTTTACCGCTTGCGTAACACTTTTTCCAAGCTCCTACTGATGCCATTCCGGCAAATCCTGCACCAAATGCAGATCCTGCTGCTGATAAACCAAGTGCGGCTGCCATACCTATAAATGCGATATTCATAATAATTCTCCTTTTTTAATACTGTTTTATTCAAGAATGTTTTTCATTCCTGTTGCGAGATGCACATCATGCAATCCATGATATCATTCTGTTGTGCATCTTTGCAAATACACTATTTTTTAATCTTTTCGTTTACTTTAAATGGTTCGTATGCAATTCCTGTCCACTCCAGACCGGCCTGACCGGAAAACTCTAATACGTTCAGTCGAACACCGTGTACAACGACGGAAAGGAAACACATGATAATGTTCAGTCCGTGTCCGATTAGTACGACCACAACGCCGAGAATGATGAGCGGTCCGTGGAAACCTGCTGCAATGCCGTTGAAACTCTGGGAAATGGCAAATCCTGCCATACCTACCGCAAACAGACGGATGTAACTCATGACGTTACCAAAGCAGCTGATCGTATTTAAGAATACGGTAAATGCATCTGCGACACCACTTTTCAGACCCTGACCAAATGTTTTGTCCGGGGACATGCCACCGAAGAGTACGACCAGGATAAATGCAACGCCTACCATGGCGAAGACTGGTACGATATTAAGCTTCTGGCCAATAACCAGATACAGGGATAACAGATACATGCCGATGACTGCTACCAGCCAGCCAAGGTCTGCCACCCAACTTAAGTTCTTTTCGCTCAGTTTCTTTTTGATGGAGATCAGACTTCCCAATGCCATCTGGATCGCTCCGATGGTGAAAGAGAACTTCATGATGGCGTTCTGCTGTGTTGTGGCAGATACACCGAAGTAATCCGGGTAGTTTGCAAACTGAGGAATAACCAGAGCCTTTAAGAAAGGCACATGCATTGCTTTTTCCATACCGAACCACGTACCCGTGACGGCACCCCATACGATGGTTGCAATGGAGAGAACCAGTAACAGGTAAGTTGTAGTATTAAATTTCTTTGTTTTTGCTACCAGAGCGATCGTTGCAATCAGGATCAGACAGCCGTAACCGGCATCACCGATGATCATTGCAAAGAACAGGGTGAAAAACAGGAAAAACCAGAGGGAGATATCTGACTCCCGATATCCCGGAAGGATTCCAAGGATATCAAATACCGGCTGGATCAGTCCGGAAACTTTTCCATATTTTACTTTGGTAGGGATCTCTGTGTCATCCTCTGACACGTCATCCATGGCCCATGCCCATTTATGCTCTGTTGCCGCAGCTTTGAATTTCGGAAGATCTGCTTCCGGAAGGTATCCGGAAATCCATACAAAATCTTCATCATTTTCTGCTGTTTCACTTGCAGAAGAATAGTTTTCTGCATTTTGCGCTTTCAGCATCTGAACTTGAAAACTTGTATCATAGATGCTGGATTTTTTGAGTGTTTCCTCACATGTACCGATTTCTGTCTGACAGCTTTCAATCTGTGCTGTCAGCTCATCGATGCCTTTTTCCGGAAGGGTAAATTCTGTTGCCGGAATTGTGACCGGAAGTGCTCCCAGTACTGCAACTGTGTGCATTTTATCTATCGGTGTCAGTGCGATCATTTTGATTTCTGGATCCTGCAGTGCCATCTGGTATTCATTTTTACCAAGGCGGTAGAAGTGAAGATCATATCCATCTTCTTTTACGCGTTTCACATCTTCCGGTGAAAAATTGCCCCAAGCCTTGATTCGTTCAATCTCAGCGTTGGCAGCACTGATTTCCTGCTCCAGTGAGGCTTTTTTATCTAATGTGGCTAACACATTCTGATACATTTCCTCAAATTCGGAATCGGAGAGAACCGGTACAGGTTCTTTCTTTTTGTTCTTTTTATCCGGCGCATAGTCCGTCAGAGTGGCAGCTGTCTTGGAAAGCGTTGTAAAACGTTCTGCAACTGCACGGTCCGGACTTTTCTTTTCTGCCAGATGTAAGAGCCCTAAGGATCGAAGTCCGTCGAGCATCTCGTCTTTTCGGGAGACAGATGACACGACGCAGACCATTTTCATTTTCTCTATCATTGTGCCGCCTCCACTAATTTTTTCTTTGAAATCTTTCCGCGGACAACGGCCGCTGTCTGCTGATCTCCAAGGAAAACGCCGATCATGCGGATATTTTCCTTGGCTTCCGGAATCTTGACTTTTTCAAACAGGTTGACACGCTGGGAAGTAGAGCGTAACTCTTTTTCCAGAAGCGCTTCCTGTTTGCGCAGTGTTGATACCAGAGCATCCAGACGTGCGATCTCGCGGAGTTTTATAATAGCAGTGTCCACCCACAGAGGATAGTCGTCCACATCGTAATCGATGTCTTTGAAGGTCAGCTCCTGAAAGGCAGGAACTGTGACACCGGCGATGTTCTCATTCTTACAGATGACGGTATCCGGCTGTACTAGGTGATCTAATTTTTTGCTTTCATCGAAGATTTCATTTTCAGCAAATACTGCAACCCAGTCATCCAGGTCACCGATCATCTGAGCACGTTCGACTTCCTTCTGGTCCAGATCAGCTTTTGTTTTCGTGATGACAGCCTGCAGCTGCTGTTTTTTCAACTGCAGGGTAGGAAGATAACGCTGATACTGTTTCAGGCGGTCTTTCTGCACCTTCTGCTCATTTTTTGTAAGTTTGATAGCCATCAGCTGCTCCTTTTAGTTTAATGCTTCTTTGTTTGGCCATCTCTCCTGCAGAAGACTTGTCTTCAAACCGGTTTCGTTTGGCTCGAAGCACTCTGCAAGGATTTCCCAGCCAAGATCAAGTGCATCCTCAAGTGGAATGTTTACACTGAGGTCCATAAGTTTTGTCTCGAAAAGCTCACCGTATTTCAGAAGCTTTTCATCCCAGTCACTCATCAGGAATCCCATGGATTTCTTCTCAAGAGCTTCCTTATACTGGGAGTACAGACGGATCATACCATCCATCAGTGCACGGTGGTCATCACGGGTCTTGCCGTTTACGTTCTGTTTCAGACGGGAGAGAGAACCGAATGGCTCAATGTGTCCATTTTTCAGATAGTACTGACCTTCTGTGATATAACCGGTGTTATCCGGTACTGGGTGAGTTACGTCATCACCAGGCATTGTGGTAACACCAAGGATTGTAATAGAACCTGCACCTTCGATATCAACGGCTTTCTCATAACGGGAAGCCAGGCAGCTGTACAGATCGCCCGGATAACCTCGGTTGGAAGGTACCTGCTCCATGGTGATCGCCATCTCTTTCTGTGCATCGGCGTAGTTTGTCATATCGGTAAGCAGTACCAGAACTTTCTTTCCGTTCAAGGCAAACTGCTCTGCAACAGCAAGTGCCATATCCGGAACCAGTGTACACTCAACGGTCGGATCGGAAGCTGTGTGGATAAACATAACGGTATGGCTCATGGCGCCACCTTTTTCCAGGGTATCACGGAATGCAAGGTAATCATCATATTTTAATCCCATACCACCCAAAACGATGACATCTACTTCTGCCTGAAGTGCGATACGGGAGAGCAGTGCGTTGTATGGCTCTCCGGAGATAGAGAAGATCGGAAGTTTCTGACTCTCTACCAGTGTGTTGAACACGTCGATCATCGGGATACCGGTACGGATCATGTTTTTCGGTAAAATACGTTTTGCCGGGTTAAAGGACGGTCCACCGATCGGGATCATATTCTCAGTCAGTGCCGGACCATGATCACGCGGAACACCTGCACCGTCAAATACTCGTCCAAGCAGGTGTTCGGAGAAGGAAACCATCATTGGTCGACCAAGGAAGCGGACCGGATCGCTGGTTCCGACGCCCTGTGCACCTGCAAATACCTGAAGGGATACCAGGTCTTTATCAAGTTTTATAACAGTCGCGTAACTGTCACCTACGAGAGCAAGGTCGCCCAGACGGACATCTTTTGCTCTGACAGTAACTACGTTACCGACAATTGATTCAATTTTTGTATATACTTTCTGCACTCTAAAATCCTCCTACTCAACAGCTTTTGATTTGTAGAATTCTGAGATTTTCTTTTCCTGTTCGTAGAATTCCGGTGATTCGAATTCTGTACCGTGCCAGTCAAGGAATTCCTGTCTCAACTGGTTGAAGAAACCTCGGATCTCGTTTTTGTCATCCAGATCATAGGATGCCATCAAAGCATCGTAAAGGATGCCGAATTCTTCACGCTGTCTGTCCGGAGAGCATGCTGCATCGATCGGATCGAAGGAGTTCTGCTGCAGATATACGGAATCGAGAAGTTCGCCCTTCTGATAAATAATGTAGTCTTCTGCGGAAGTTCCTTCCTCACCAACTACTTTCATCATCTGGTTAATCTCATTTCCTCTGTGCAGAATAGAACGGGCTTCTTCCACCCGGGCCATATCGACTACGCCGTCATATTTGGACCAGGAATCCATCGGATGGATCGCCGGGTATTTACGGGCATCGGAACGCTCTCTGGAAAGTCCGTGGAAAGCACCAACTACCTTCAGGGTTGCCTGTGTAACCGGTTCCTCGAAATTACCACCTGCCGGTGATACGGTACCACCGATGGTAACAGATGCGATCTTGCCGTTTTTCAGTCTTACTTTACCTGCACGTTCATAGAAAGAAGCGATGGTAGACTCAAGGTAAGCCGGGAATGCCTCTTCACCAGGAATCTCTTCCAGACGTCCGGACATTTCACGCATGGCCTGTGCCCAACGGCTGGTGGAATCTGCCAGCAGAAGAACATCCAGTCCCATCTGTCTGTAATACTCAGCCAGAGTTACGGCTGTGTAGCAGGAAGCTTCTCGTGCGGCTACCGGCATGGAAGATGTGTTACAGATAATGATGGTACGTTCCATCAGGGATCTGCCTGTTTTCGGATCTTCCAGTTCCGGGAACTCTTTTAAGATCTCTACAACCTCGCCGGCACGCTCACCACATGCAGCGACGATAACGATATCGGCCTCACCGTTTTTCGCCTCCATATGCTGAAGAACTGTTTTTCCGGCTCCGAATGGTCCAGGAACACAGAAGGTTCCGCCTTTTGCTACCGGAAGGAAAGAGTCGATACAGCGAATCTGTGTTACCAGAGGTTCGTCCGGACGAAGTCTTTCATCGTAACATTTTACTGCCTGTTTGATCGGCTGGGAGATGACCATGCTTAAGTTTTTCTCCTCACCGTTGCCATTTTCAATGACACAGATGGTTGCTCTTACATGGTAAGAACCTTTTTCTTTGATTGATTTTACTTTCCAGTCATGACCTTTTAAGGTAAAAGGAACCATGATCTCATGTGTGAATAATCCTTCCGGAACGCTTCCGATGGAGTCACCTGCCTCTACGGCATCACCGACTTTTACGGATGGGGTAAATTCCCATTCTCTGTCCGGAATCGGGTCAAGGTATACACCTCGCTCAAGGAAAAATCCGCACTGCTCGGCCAGATCCGGCAACGGATTCTGCAGACCGTCAAATACCTGTGTGAGCAGACCCGGTCCAAGTTCTACGCTCATCAGTTCACCGGTAAATTCTACTGAGTCTCCGACTTTAATGCCGTTTGACATCTCGTAGATCTGCATGCTGGCTACGCCGTTGTTGATTCGGATAACCTCGCCTTTTAAGCGTTTTCCGTCAACAAGGATATAACCAACTTCATTTTTATGAACGGCACCTTCAAAGCTGACATTTGCCAGGTTGCCGTTAATACCAGTTACATATCCTGTTACTGTTTCCATTCAATTTTCTCCTGTTATCAATAGTTTTCCGTTTTATCAGCAAAGATGTGTGTTTCTTCTATAACTGATAAACGCGCTGCTGCACCTGATCAAAAAGACGTTTGAATTCTTTTTTGCCTTTTTCCTGTATAAAACAGTTCTGGCGCTCCAGCAGTTTCAATTTCACTGCATAGCCAAAGAGATATACATCGTCAAAGGTATGCAAACCTACCAGGGAATCAAGATTTTCAAATTCGTAATCCAGCAGGATCTTTTCTGCTTCCAGCGGGTTTTTGGCTGCAAGCACGGTTCCTACTACCTGAGAGAGTACGGAATCTTTATCATAGGATTTTAAATATGCCCGTCCAAGGTTCGCGCTTCTCTGCGCATTCAGTTCACTCATCAGGTTGTTATAAAAAACAGCCCAGTCTTTTAAGAGTGGTCCCTCATCAGAGGAGAGGGTGAGATTACTTAAAAATTCGTATTTTGATTCGCTTACATTTGACTGGCACATGCCAAGAAATTCTTTATAAGAAAATGGCATATCACCGTCGGTTCTCAGGTCCGGCAGGCTGGATATCAAATAATAATATGAAGCCATAAGCACCTCCTGCTAGAAATCAAGATTTCTGAAGTATGGCATCAGCATCTGCATGATCTCATCATCGGAACAGTCAAAATATCCGGAACCGTCTTTTGCTGCCAGGCGGAATCCTGCGCGGACACTTTTGGCTGGTTTGATCTCAAGTCCGTTTTTGATTTCTTCTGCAAGTTCTGCTTTCAGTGCGTCACTTACCTGTGCAACTTCTGCGGTATAATTTTCTACCCCTTCGTCTGCAATGGCTGCTTTGATCAATTTACCAAGTGCGGCATCAGAAAGACTATCTTTAACCTTTGCGGAAAGAATCTTTTCAAATTCGGCTTTCACCTCAGTTTTAAATGCAAGCATCGCATCTCTTTTTGCCTGCTCAGCACTGAGTGCAGCACTCTCTTTTAGAATACTGATTTCTTTTTCTGAAGCTTCCTGTATACTTTTTGCTTCAGATTTCGCCTCTGCCACGATGGCTTCTGCTTTTTTCTTAGCTTCTGTAATAATTGCCTCTGCCTCGGCATTTGCTGCATCAATTCCGTCTTTGCGGATGGAGGAAACTAAGTCTTGAATCTGTAATTCCATATGTTCACTTCCCTTCTTCTTTTATGCGTTGTACTAAATAAAATACAATTTAGAAAACATTATAATATACTCTTGTTCGACATGCAAGCATTATTTCCAATTGTTTAAAATTAGACAATCTTGCTAGTTATTATGCCCAAAATTGAACATAATTTACAAAAAGTGTGCATTTTTTTAATACGCTTTCTGCATCTGCTTTTCTTGTGTAATGATATGGGCGTATGTTATACTTTACTCTATGAAAGAAAATGAAGAATTAAAACGGCGGGTGCTGGATCTGGCAAACCGCTGTTATCAGCAAAATATTTATACGTTTTCCGGGTTCTTAAATGCGGCGGAAGTCTCAGATGTATACACCATGGAGCGGGAACTGGACTTTGTACCGTGGAAATTATTTGGCGGTACGGAGGGCTGTGAGCGGCAGATGTTGCGGTTCGGATCAGAGGAAACTTTAGGGTATGAGGAGGAGTTTCCCATCAGCTGCGTAGTGATCCGTCCATCGGCACCGAAATTTGCGGAGGATTTAAGCCACCGAGATTTCCTTGGCGCATTGATGAATCTTGGAATAGAGCGGGATGTTCTTGGTGATATTATTGTCAGGGATGCCGCAGGTTATGTATTCTGTGAGGATACTATGGCGGCTTATCTGGCGGAGCATATCACGCAGGTGCGCCATACATCCATGACCACGGAGATCACAAAGGAATGTCCTGAGCAGGCAGCACCACAGTTTGCGGAAGAAGAATTTGTGGTCAGTTCCAACCGCTGCGATGCAGTGGTTGCCAAGGCGTACAAGCTGTCCCGCACCCAGAGCACAGATCTTTTCCGTGCAGGAAAAATATTTGTAAATGGCAGACAATATGACCGGAATAGTGGTATACTGAAAAGCGGAGACATTGTGTCCGTGCGCGGATTTGGAAAATTCATATTTCGTGGATTTTTGCAGGAAACGAAAAAGGGAAGGATTCGTGTCGGCATTGCCCGATATGTATAGATATCAGAAATAGAAAAAAGAATATCAGCGAAAGGATTACTTCGATTTTACAAATGATATAGTTGAAAAAATCGGGGATGTATCAATGCATATTTATCTCAGTCTGAGTTGAGACTCCCACTTCTGCAAGTGGTGAGTAGTAACAAGTATTTCTCAGTGGGAGTTCAATCTCCGACTGAGATAAATGCTCCGCGAGGATGTGCAGTGATTCTGAAAAGAAGATGTCAGCTTGCGCTGACCAGAATCACGCACCAAGTCTCACGTGCGTTCGACTTGAACTGACAAGTTTTGTTATGAGAGAAAGTAAAAAAACAGGGATGTAATGAAATCTATGAGTAAAGAAGAAAAAAAGAAGCTGAAAGCTGAGAAAAAACAGCAGAAAGTGCAGGAGAAGCAGGAACGGAAAGAAGCCCGGTCTGCTCATAAGGAAACCAAGGGAAGCAAGGATCGTGAGATCAAGTGGGGAAAACTTGACAATACGGCGCATCTGTTTCCAGTTATCGCCGGGGAAGGCATGACAAATGTCTACCGCGTGGCAATTATTTTAAAAGAAGAAATTCAGCAGGATTTGTTGCAGCAGGCATTGGATATGGTATTGCCCAAATTTTCGGTGTTTAACTGCAGACTGCGTCAGGGCATGTTCTGGTATTATTTTGAGGAAAATGGGAAAAAATCGCCGACGGTGCATGAGGAGCATACGTATCCGTGTCGTTACATTGATGAACACCGCAACCGGAGTTATCAGTTTCGTGTGACCTATTACGGATGCCGCATCAATCTGGAAGTATTTCATTCCCTGACGGACGGCAATGGTGCATTAAATTTCCTGAAGGAGCTGACGTATCAATATCTGCGCCTGTCTCATCCGGAGCTTGGTGAGAAGTACGGAAACCGGCTGCACAAGGATACTTCATTGAATACAGAAGACAGCTTTTTACAGAATTATAAAAAGAGCCGGTTTGAAAAATCCTACAAATCGGAAAAAGCCTATATTTTAAAAGGCAGCATGTTCCCGGAAGGAAAAATGGGAATCATTCACGGTCATATGCCGGTGGATGCGGTGAAACGTGCAGCGAAGAAATACGGTGCCACCATCAATGAATTTCTGGTATCAGTCTTTATCTGGTCAATCTATCAGGAGTATTTAAAAGGAATGCCATCGAAACGACCGATCACCACAAGTATTCCAGTAAACCTGCGACCGTATTTTAATTCCGTGACGACGAAAAACTTTTTCGTTATGGTAACGGCAACGTTTCATCCAAAGGCGGAGAACCAACCATTTGAGGATGTCATCGGGGAAGTAAAAGAATCCCTGCGGGAACAGATTACAAAAGAGCATCTGGAAGAAATCTTTTCCTATAATGTAACCGGAGAAAAGACTATGATTCTGCGGACGATTCCGCTGGTGTTCAAAAAGATCGGTATGAAATACATTTATAATATGGCGGCAAGTGCCAATACAGCCACCATCACAAACCTTGGAAATATTCAGGTGGCGCCGGAATACGAGGATTATGTGGATCATTTCAGTGTCATTCTGTCACGTTCCAAAGGACAGAATCTGAAAATGTGTCTGTGTTCTTATAAGGGCACGCTGACATCGACGATTTCATCCGTGATGAAGGATACGAAGCTGCAGAAAGCATTTTACCGTTATCTGGTGGCAAATGATATTCCGGTAACAATAGAAAGTAATGGTGTGTATTATGAATAAATGTTGGAACTGCGGAGTGGAATTTATCGATCCGACCAACGTATGTCCACTTTGCAAATGTATTACAGAACGGGATGATGCGGAAGAAGAGGAGTTCAAACCGACGTATCCGTTTCGCCCGGACAAGGAAATAAAGAAAATTCAGCTGGCATTGAGCATCTATACGCTGGCAGCAATTATTGCAGAAGCAATCCTGGTGATCATTGATTTTCATGTGGGAGACCGGATCGGCTGGTCTATCATGACCGGAGCCTGCATGGTGTATGCTTATATTACATTGAAATTTTCCATTCAAAAGCACAATGGATATCAGTTTAAGATACTGATGCAGACGCTGCTGGGTGTTGCTGTCGTCGTACTGATCGACTTTTTGACGGGATTTTCCGGATGGTCGGTAAACTATGTGTTGCCGGCGGCTTTTGTTCTGATCGATGCGACGGTAATTGTTCTGATGATCGTAAATAGCAGAAATTGGCAGAGTTATATTCCGATGCAGCTGTTGCTCATCGTGCTCTGCATCATTCCATATATTTTGCATCATTTTGGAATTTCCAGTGATAGTATTATGTGTCTGATCGCATTGTGTGTGGCGATCTTTGTATTTGCCGGCAGTGTGATCATTGGAGGCCGTCGGGCAATGGATGAGCTGTACCGTCGTTTCCATGTATAGTATATCAGATGGGAGCCAATCCCCCATCTGATATAGCCTCCGGCAGGATTGCAGAGGTGCGCAGTTGAAGGATGTCAAGCAATTGCATGACGCGCACCTTGCAGCAAGAATACCGAGGCATTCTTGAATAAGAGAGCAAAAATAGGATTAATATAGGAGAGAAGTGAATGTTACAGACCGACAACAGTATTCGCGGAAAAGTAATGCGTGAATTGATCGCAAGGGTCGCATCCGACAACCTGATCGGAAGAAAGTTAAAAAGCGGCGAACTGCGCAAAAAGATGACAGAACCCGAGTGGAGAGTGCCGGAATTTTACAATCTGCGCGTGATTGAAGAGAAAAACTGCCGTCTGGAATTATTGGAGTGTGATATCAAAAATGAGCGCCTGGTGCTGCTTCAGCTGCACGGAGGCGGATATATCGGGGGAATGCGCAATGCGTACCGCAGTTTTGCGGGACTTTACAGTGAACTTGGCCGGGGCATGAGCGTCTTGACAGTGGATTACCGTGTGGCACCAGAGCATCCGTACCCGGCGGCTCTGGAGGATGCCATCACCGGTTATAACTGGCTGCTGCAGCAGGGCTGGCAGGAGCATGAGATTGTAGTCGCAGGAGATTCTGCCGGTGGTGGACTGGCGTTGGCACTTTGTATGTATCTGAAGAATCAGAACCGGAAGCTTCCGGCGGGACTTATCTGTATGTCTCCTTGGACGGATATGACGCAGTCCGGAGCGTCTTATGATTTTAATTATGAGCGGGATCCATTGTTTGGAAATACCAGAGACAGTCTGATTTACAGCAGGGACTATATTCAGGATGAAGATCCGACCAATCCGTATATTTCTCCTCTGTATGGTAATTTCAGTGGATTTCCGCCGATGTTGATCCAGGTGGGAAGTTATGAAATGCTGCTGAGTGATTCCGAACTTGTGGCAGAAAAGGCGAAACGTGCCGGCTGCAAAGTGCGTCTCAGTGTGTATGAGGGAATGTTTCATATTTTCCAGATGGCAATGCTGATGATTCCGGAATCCAAACATGCATGGCAGGAGATCGGGCGTTTCCTGGAGATTATCGAACATCATCTTCCGGCAGAGCATCTGGATGAGGAAGACAAAGAAATAGAGTCCAAATTTGGAGAAGTTGAATATGAATAAATTTACTGATTGCTGTCTGTGTCCGAGAAACTGTCATGTGGATCGGACACAGGGGAAAACAGGTTACTGTGGACAGACCGATCAGATACGCGCGGCACGGGCTGCATTGCATATGTGGGAGGAACCCTGCATATCCGGCGATGCAGGTTCCGGAGCCGTGTTTTTTTCAGGCTGTCCCTTAGGCTGCGTATTTTGCCAGAATCATTCCATTGCAGCAGGAAGATTGGGAAAAACAATCGCCACGGAGCGGCTGGCAGAGATATTTTTAGAACTTCAGGATCAGAAAGCATGGAATATTAATCTGGTGACGGCGGGGCATTTTGCGCCGCAGGTAGTCCGGGCGCTGGAGTTGGCAAAAGGACAGGGATTAAAACTTCCAATCGTGTACAATACTTCCGGATATGAAAAGGTAGAAACGTTGCGGATGTTTGAAGGCCTGGTGGATATTTATCTGCCGGATTTTAAATACCTGAGTGCGGAGCTTGCTGATGCTTATTCCCATGCGGCAGATTATCCGCAGGTAGCAAAACTGGCGTTGCAGGAGATGGTGCGGCAGGTGGGAAGTGCTCAGTTTGAAATTGTATCCGGGGAAAATTCCGGGAGGGTTACGGATGAGCTGCTCACAGACGTGGATTATGGAGACGGTGAACTGGAACGGATGTTGCAGGGCGTGGTAGTTCGGCATCTGGTGCTTCCGGGGTATGTAGAAGAATCTAAAAATGTGATTCGTTATCTATATGAGACATATGGAAATCAGATTTATATCAGTATTATGAACCAGTATACGCCGATGTCCGGAATTGAAGTACAGTATCCGGAACTTGGAAGAAAGATTACATTGCGAGAATACGACGAAGTCGTGGATTATGCAATTGAAAGCGGTGTGGAAAATGGATTTATTCAGGAGGGGGAGACAGCGGAAGAAAGTTTTATACCGGAATTTGATACTTTTGGAGTGTAGTTGGTTCGGATAATGATAAGGTTTGAATTTTAGGTAGTGAAGGCGCCAGACATCAATCTTACCTCTGCAGCTGATAATCGCACGCCGAGGAAAGATTGCCTGTCTGGCGCCATATACGTTTTGCCAATTACTAATTTTATACTACAATATTTTGTATTGTAAAAAATAGCCAGAATGACTCGGCTTTGAAAGTTTCCGAGTGTACGTTGTAAATAAAGGGAGAAGAAAAACTTCCCTTGGCAAGCGATTGTCAGCTGCAAAGGGAAATTTTCTTCTCTCTTATTCAATATCGTAAATTTAATTCACAAAATAATTTTTTCCTACTGAGCGGCAGTCGTAGTTGTCGCAGCCCCATCATCTGTGGTCTGCTCATCTGGCGGAATGACTACCGGCACACCCAGATCATCTCCGGAAGTATCCGGAACTTCCACATTATCTGCATCATGCTCATTGAAATCAGCCGGTGCATTAAATGTGATCGTATTGGAACTGCGGAAGATCGTATTGCTTGATCCAACCTGATTTACAACGATCTGTGAGCCGGCTTTTAAGTCTGCCATGGAAATCTCCAGACAGTTTCCGGAAATATATTCCGTAGAGACTTTTTCACCATCGATATAAACCTTACTCCAAGGAGTGAAGTTTTTACCAAACAGTGTCAATTTTGTCTCATCCGTATTCATGGAAGTGTGATCGATCACAACGTCCTGAACACCCATTACAAGGTCAGATGCCGGATATTTATCTACACCATGGTAGGAGTAGCGGTCTCCGTAAAGCAGATCATACTGCAGTAATTTCCAGTTTGTGAGGTAAGAAGCATCGTCAGTAGATACGCCTGCATTCATCTCAGACTGATGATAACGGAACATGGTTCCTTCGTGAATACCAAGCTGATCTGTGATATAAGACATCAACTGGTAAGCTGCCACGTCTTTATCCTGTTTTTCCAGACCAAAGTTGTTCCATGTCACGTATGTAGTGTCATACAGGTTTCCGGTATTCATATCGGAATCTTCCAGACCAAGAGTTGGAAGGTGATCGCCGTACATAACAACGATTGTTTTCTCATCACGTTTGGATAAAGTATCGATCAGGTTTTCAATAAATTTGTCAACTTCGTGAAGTTCGTTGATGTAGTACTCCCACTGATAATGCTCAGCTTCGGTATCACCACCGGTTACCTGAATTTCCGGATTTTCAAATACTTTGTAATCCGGGTAGCTTCCGTGGCTCTGTACGGTAATGGTGTACAGGAAATCGGACTGGTTAGGAGTAGAATCCAGAGTCTTTGTTGTCTCGTCGATCAGAATGTTATCTGTCGGCCAGGAAGCAATTTCGTTATATTCTGTAATGTTCATCAGCTCTTTGCTGGTGAAGGTATCAAATCCCATCTGGGAGAAAACGGTTGCACGTCCGTAGAAGTTACCACCGTTGTTGTGAAGTGCGTGTGTTGCGTATCCGAGATCACCAAGGACGTCAGCAGCACTTTCACAGGAAGTATCTTTTAAAACCGTTTTGTATGGGTATTCACCCAGACCGAAGAAACGAATGCCCATTCCTGTCAGAACCTCGAACTCTGTGTTTGCAGTTCCTGCACCGACAACCGGAACGGTAAGATATCCGGAAGTGTAGTTCTGCATTAATTTATGAAAATTCGGGATCGGGTCTTCAGAGTAACTTAAAAAGTTTAATTCGTACGGATCAATGAATGTCTCAAGCTGTACGAAAATGATATTTGGCATATCGGAAGAATCGACCGTTGTCTGAGCAGTTTTTACATTGTCATTGATCGTGTCGATGGTCTCTTCATTATAGTTAGCCGGTTTACTCATACCAGTGTCTACCACGCTGGCGGAGAAACTGTATACAAAACCGTAGTCCTTATATCCCTGAGCCAGATTTCCGAAGTATCCGGAAAGAATATCGGAATGGATAGCAGCTTTTGTGATAAAAGGAATTGTTGCTACACAGAGCACCAGTAAACCAAGGTTACGGAACAGGTGAACTCTTTCTTTGAATTTCGGTCCCTTGAATGCAAAAACGATCAGGAACGCTGCAAGTGCGATCAGCAGAGCGATAACTGCGATCTCCTGTCCGGCGGACAGATATTTGCTGTTTTTCATGGAGAGCAGGTCTCCGATCAGTTTCAGGTCTGCAAAGTTAAACGGTGTGACACGGGATGCAAGTACGCAGCCGTTGATGACACCGAGCAGCATCCAGAATACGGATATCACGATACGGACCAGTGCACGATGTTTGAACAGGTACACGATCAGCAGCGTTGCAAAAATCAGTAGCGCATTGTAAAGGAATGTCAGCGGGGAGCTGATGCAGAAGCTTACTGCTGAGGTAAAGGAATGTCTGGATACCCATTCAATCGCAAAAACCAGGATGCATGCCAGCAGTCCGTGGAACAGTAAAGAAAATTTGTTCATAAATTTTACTTTTGGACTGTCAGACAGATCCGGAAAATTGAAACTTTTCAGAAAACTGAAAAATCCATG
>OODE01001096.1_pt1 | contig 19204 bp, 22 predicted proteins | sample 1671771 | NCBI WGS metagenome assembly OODE01 (sample SAMN06348191, study PRJEB24527) | human gut metagenome | biome: human gut; feature: ankylosing spondylitis patient; material: feces | host: Homo sapiens | place: China | collected 2015-10 | reverse complement strand
ATGCAGCGAGGTCAGTCTTGCTGTCTGCGATACGCTGCTCACGCAGATCATCAACCGAGGTCAGCGGTGTGCCATACAGCTCCTCACCGACGGCCTGCAACAGCAGTGCGTCAGCCTGTGCGGCTACACGCTCCTGCAAGTCCGCGCCATCGGCAACCTCGGTGACATACTCGTCATACTCCCACTGCGTGTTTCCGTCTGCGCCTGTGGTTTCAACCGGATTCAGGCAAAACCTTACCCACGCGCGTCCCGGCTTGTTCGGCATACTGTTCGCCGTGATTTTCTCCGGCTTGTTGTCGCCGTGTACCTTCATTTAGATCACTCCTTTCTTATGGCTCGCACAGGAGACGCGCGGAAACGTTCGAGTAAGAACCCGATGAAGAGGTGCTCGCATTGAAGCTCAACAGACCTGCATACGTACCTTCGTTCCAGTCGCCACCAACACACAACACGCGCCAGTCGGGGTCCGAATACGCATAATCCGGGACGTATGTTGTTTCCGAGCCGCCAGACGTTTTCGGAATGAGCAGACCATTGTCGGTAACGGTCAAGTCCTTAATCCAACCGCTTGCGGGCAGCGTGCCAATATTGGTATAACCGGTTGCTGTATCGTCCGCGTACTTGCTCGGGTCGGTACAGTAGTAAGCCGCTGTACCGTTGGCATTAAAGCCGTCTACCCACTGGTACACGTTTCCCCAGAGATTTTCAATCCAGCGGTACTGGACAGAGGTTTGACCATCCGTGCCGGATGCGCGTCCGGTGTGATAAGTCATACTGTCCGTTGCGCCGGACTGCGTGCTTGAATTCCTGCTTACAAATCCTTGTCCGATTTTTGTCTGACAGTTCCAGTTTGCAAATTCAACGATATACAAGAAGATAATTGCACAGTAGGTTGCAAAATCATACAGGTGGAATTTTGAACCTTTGCTCTTTGCGTTGCTGCGCGCTGTCGCGCGAGTGATGTTCACATACGGTGATACAAGAGCCGTACTCGGTCTAACGCTACCCATGTGATATTTACCAATGTACTTACCACTACCAGGATGCTTGGTAAATCCTGTTTTGGGCTTGTCTGACACATAAAAATACTGCTTTGTGCCGCTGCGCTTCTGAGCCACATAAAACGCAGGAATAAATACCATCGTATAATCGCAATCATGTGAAAACCGGCTGTCACCCTTCCACGCTGTCACCGTACCAGAAGCATTGAGGTTGCACTCCTTCATACCGTTCCAAGGAGCATACGCATCAAAAGGCGAACTGCCCGAGCCAGTACCAACCGCCGGTTTAGGCTCAGTTGTCACCGAGCACGTAACCAATCCGTAAGGGTCAGTGCTCGGTGTTAAGCGTGTCAGCGCTGTGGAGCTGTTGCTTGTATCCCAGCAAACACCGAACACGTTAGCGTAACTCAGCGTTAGCGACTTGCTCTGCCCGCTGGCTGTAATACTAACCGTACCCTCTGCGGTCTGGTTGCCCTTGGTAGCCTTAATCGTCCAAGTACCCGCCTTGCCAACGGTAAATACCGCCGTGCCGGTGCTGGTCTTGGTCAATACCGTACTGCCCAGCGTAGCAGTGACAGTCGAGCCACTATCTACGGTTACGGTAATCGTAGACTGGAATTTCTCAAGCGTTACTGCAAGTGCCGTGTAATATGCCTTAGTTGTAACCTCGGCAGTGTACGTCGTACCGGACAGTGCAGCGCTCAGGGTGTAGGTAGTGTTAATGCCGAGTACGCTTACAGTTGCCGTCTTGCTGCTGTCTACCGTGCCGGTGTAGGCTTCCCCGCCGCCCTTGAGCGTCCATACCTGACCGACAAAATCAGTTGCAAATGTCAGTGTAATACGACTGCCGCCAGATGCAGGCGCGTCTACCTCGCCCACGGTATTATCAGCCGTAAAGCCGACATATTTACCTTTTTTGCCCTTGATCTTGTCCTGCTTTGCCGCAAACAGCGCATTGTGAGCGCTTGCGCTCGTGTTATGCGTATCTACGGCGCCCTTGCCCTCGTAATTCATTGCGGGAAGCTGGCTGCTCGGCACCTTGCCGTCAGCGCCCAGACCTGCAATGCCGCCAGCCTTGCCCTTATCCGCCGCCGATACCGCGCCCAGATCAGAGGCAGTCAGGCTGCCTCCTTTCACGGTCTTCTTGACCTCGGAAGCCAATTCCGTGGTCTTTACACGCGCTGCAACTTCGTTGTCCAGCTTGTCCCAGTTGTCGTTGAGCGCCTGCTTGATATTGAACGTGCTCGCGCCGTCCTTGTCCGGATCGTACTTAAACAGCCCCAGAATTTTGGTTTTCAGGCTCACGCCTGCACCTCCTCAAATGCAAATTCGCTAATTTTGTGCGTCTGCAATTCGTCCAGCGTCATGCCCTCGATCTCGCGGACGAGAATCCAGCGCCAGAGATATTTGCTTGCCAGATGGCACGGGATCACGCGGTCTACCGCCTCCTGCAATGCGGCAAGCTCGGCCGGTACGGGAATGCCATACGCGCCGACAAACGTCAGCATGATCACGCCCGCGGCAAAGCCGACGGAAATCTCGCCATTCTTCCAGCTGTCGCACACGCGCTGGATCAGGTCAACGTCGCACTTGCCCGAGCCGCGCCAGCGTGCAATCAACGCCGTGCGGCGCTCCTCCAAAGTGCCGGAGGCGGTCAGACCCGCGTCTCGCTCCTCGATGGCAAGCGCCCATGTCATACTGCCCGGAAACAGCTGCTGCGTAATGTCGAGCATCTGCTCTCGCTGCGTGTCGTCGAGCGACTGGATCGCGGCAAGCAGGTCACACACCCACTTGTCCGTGCGGTACGCCACCGGCAGACTGCGCAACATGTTGTCAAACTCAGCCATAGGTAATTGTCACCTCTCCGAGAACCGGACACTCACGTTCCGCGATTGCAATATTCACGATGCCGCCGGATACTTTCAGCCCGGCGTAGTCAATCACGCCCGGCGTGTCCATGATGGCCGCACCGATCTGCGCATAGCTGACATAATCCTGCGTAAAGACCGTGCCTGCCAGATAGGCCGCAACGCTCTCCTTGATGCCGGATGTCAGGATGTCCTCGGTCACGGTGTCCGATTTGGACACCGTGCAGCTGACCGTAATGGCCTTGCCGGTTGCAGCAGTGACAAAGCACTGTGCGCCGATGGGCGCCTGTCCGCGGCCTGCGCCCTCGCTGTCGGGGTCGATGTAGTCCTGCACCGACTTCACGAGCGCAGGCGATGCAGGCTGACCGGCGTTGTCCGCGATTACGACATCAACTGTGTTGACACCCTGCACCCGCGGGAACACCTTGACATGGCCGACACCGGCCACCTCCAGCGCCCACTGCATGTAGTGGTAGATGTTGCCCGACGTAGCAGGCGTGCGCAGCACGACCAGATACCGCGCATAATACTCGCTGTCCGACTCCTCGGCATAACCGCCGCCGATCGGCTCAGGGTTATCACACGAGGCAATGCCCTGCACTGCCACCGGCATCTGCGTCACGCTGTGCGCGGGCAGATTGCCTGCCGTGCCGTCCACCGTGCAGGTGACCGGTACAGTGCCCTCGCCCTCAATAGCTACGGTCTCTGTCGCATAATACTGGACACCGCCGCCGGACTCAAACAGCGTGCCCTGCTCGACCGTGCCTGTGCCGGTGACGGTCAGGCTGCCGTGAGCAAAGGTCGCCGCCTTGCGCTCCAAGCCGGAGCGCGGATAGATGTAACGGTCAAGAGCGCTGTCGTGCAGGTTTTCCGGGTCAAGCTGCTGTCTGGCCTCGTCAATAGCCGTGTCCGTGCCCTCCATGCGGAGCGACACCGCCGCCAGCAGGTCATAGGTCGGGAAACCGATGGTTTTCTGATAGCTTTCCGGCATATTGCCAAGCATCTCTGTTAAAATGTCACTCGCTGACATACGTCGTCACCTCCTCACTCTCTCCGGTGTGCAGCCGGACCGTGAAGCGGACCTCCACGCCGCGCCGCACGCGCGTAAACTTAAAACTGTCAAGTGACCGGATGGCCGGGCAGAACGCGGCGGTCTCCCGCACGTTGCGCTCAATCTCGGCAAAAATCCAGCCCTCCGGCACGCGCCGGTCAAGGCTGACCGCCTCCACGCCCGGCTGGGTCGTACCGCTCGTCCGGTAGATCGGGATTGCACCCGGCTTTTGCCGGAGCATCAGCTCAAGCCACTGCTTGACCGCCTCAATGCCCTGCCGCTCCACCAGAGCGCCGTCGATCAGCCGGAAACTGCCCGAGCGTCCGTCCTCATGGAACACAAACTCCGGAGACCGCCCGATGCTCTCCGCAACCTGCGCGGGCAACTCCTCCGGGATAACCGGAAACACATCGGCCATAGCCGACACCTCCTAAACTCACATATGCCAATCAGCAGCCGCCACGCTGTCCGCCAGCGTCGGTGCAGGCTGCAGCATCGCCGTCGCAAACGCGATGATCCACGCCACCGTGATATCAATGCGTCCGCGGCTCCGCTTTTTGGTTGGCTTGATATTTTCGTTATCATCCGACACGCACCGCAGATTGAGGAAACACTGCCGTGCTGCCGTGTTGTGCACATGCAGCATCTCATGCGCTCGGATGAGCCGCTCCAGCTCCTTCATCGGTGGCGAGATGGACCGGATACCCTGCGGTATCTCGACAACCTCAGTCACCGTACCGGCAAGCCGCTCGCGGATGGACTGCATTACGGTCGCACCCAGATACGGGTCAAAGCCGACCATGCGCAGGTCGTAATCCTGTGCGGCCTGCACCACAGCGTCAGCCACAGCCTCAAAGTCGATGATATCGCCCTCACAGCCGTGTAGGAAACCTGCGCGTATCCAGTCTCGATACGGTACATGGTCCTCGCGCTCGCGAGCGTCAATGCCGTCAAGCGGCATCCACCCGGTAGGCAGAGCCACCCACCTGTCCAGACCTTCCTGCGGCGGAAACACCAGCACAAAGGCGGTAAGGTCTGTACTCTTGGAGAGGTCAACGCCGCCGTAGCAGGTCTTGCCGCGCAGCAGCTGCACGGCCTCACGCCAGTCCTTGCAGTCCGGCGGATTCCATTGCGTCTTGTCGTAAATGGTTATCGGTATCCACCCGACAGTCGCCGTGGCAATCCACTGGTTAAGCCTGAGCCAACGGAACAGCCGCTCGGCGGCCTCGCTCTTCTTGGCGTCCGCCGCCTGGGCGCGGATGGTGGCCATCTTGAGCGTCTTGCCGAGCGACGGATTGCACCGCCGCCACAGGTCCTCGTCGTAGATGTTGAGGTCTTTCAGTTCGTCCTCGTCCTCGATCAGTCCGAGGCCGTAGATGATCGGCAGCCACCGAGGGTCATCGTAGGCTTTCTCATCCCTCGCGCCGCGCCGCCATCGGTAGATAGCAAGCGCTTTCTCGTGGACTTCCCAGCCGATGGATTTTCGGTCGGGGTCATCTCCGGCGGTCGTCAGCACGATCCACACCGGCTGACGGCGTGCGTCACCGGCGCCGAAGGTCATAACGTCCCACAGGTCGCGGCTCGGCTGGGCGTGCAGCTCATCAAAGATAACGCAGCTCGGCTTGTAGCCATGCTTGCTGTACGCCTCGCTGGACAGTACCTTGAGCCTGCTGCCGCTCGTCTCGTCGTAGATGGTCTTCGTGCTGTCCACGATGCGGCTGCGCTTTTTCAGCGCCGGACTCTGCTCGACCATGTACTTGGCCGCCGCAAAGACGATGCCCGCATTGTCGCGGTCAGCCGCTACGACATACACCTCGCCGTTAATCTCGCCGTCGGCAAACAGGTGGTACACGCCCAGACCGGCAGCGATTTCCGACTTGCCGTTCTTCTTTGCAATCTCAAGGTACAGGTACTGGTATCGCCGCAGGTAGTTGCCTGCCGGGTCGTCCTCGTCCTCGATCAGCTGACCGTAAAACTCGGTTATCATGTCGCGCTGCCAGTCCATCAGGCGCAGCGGCACACCGCTGGAGCACGTCAGGCACTCCAAAAAATCGCAGACAAACTGCGCCTGCTCCTGGTCAAACATCCGCTGCACCTCCTCCGTTACAGACTGTCCAAAACCAACAGCTGTGCCCCATGCAGCAGCGCCGCCGCCTGCATGCCGACCTTCCACGTTTTGCTTTTTGCCGTGGCGGTCATAATCAGGCCGGTGCTGCTGTCAAACTTAAATTCTTTGTCCGCAATGGCAAAGATCAGCTTGGGCGTTACCTGCACGACCTCTGCCCTGTACCACGGCTGCGGCTTGCGGTTGACCTCGGCACGGCTTGTCTCTCGGATGACCCGCGCCAGTGCCGTATCCCATGCCATAGGCACGCACTCCTTTCCACATCTTCCACAGTGTTATCCACAAGCATACAATATCTTGTGTTATCCCCACGGCGTACAGAAACCGGAAATCTCCGCGTAACTGCGAGTAACACGCTTGACAGAGTTGCTGCAATTGCCCTCAACGGTTTCGCAGCTTGATGCTCCGGCCGATATTACAATGCCGATATGCCGGTCACCCTGAATCATCAAATCGCCCGCCTTAGGCTTGTAACTGCCTGCCGATTTGTACTTGCCGCGAGACTTGAAATAGCTGCTCATATCGCCAACGTAGCCGTAGCTTGTCGGGATAGGCGCACCGGACTTATACGCACACCAGCAAACAAAATAAACACACCAGGCAACACCGTTGTGACCGGCCCACTGGCCGTACTTGTTGATGTCCTTGCCGGACTCCTTGTAACCGACCTCGCCCAGTGCCGTGTTGATAAACGACACCGCACTGCCCGAGCCGCCGCCCGATCCGCCGATGATCGCAGAGCCGTTTTTGCGTCCCCAGCGATTGCACTCGGCGTTGCTGCTCATCAGAAGGTCAAAGTGGTACACGCCGTTCTTGATCTGGATCGCGCCGCCTCTGTCGTTGACCGTGTAGGTCGTTCCGTCGAGGCTTGTGCCCGTGTCGCGCACCGTGATTTTGGTGCCAAACGGCACAGACGGCGGTGCGGCGCAGGTTTTCTTGCTCGGGTCGAGCCTGTTGCCCTGTGCATCCAGATAACCGCCCTCCATCGCGTTCGCCGCCGGATAATAGGCGGTAAACAACGCCTTGACGATCGTGCCGCCCGCGCTGCTGTCACTGCCGCCGGACAGATCGGGCAGGCCGAACACCTGCACCTTGTCCGTGCTGGCGGCCTTGATGGCTGCCGCGTCAGTCTTGCCCTCGGCGGCGGCTCGCACCTGCTCGAGCGCCGTGATTTCCAGCGCCATTGTGTGCCCTGCACCGCCGTAGTGGTGCTCCACGCGCGTAATGCGGAAGTTGCCCTTGATGCCGAACGCGGGCGAGTTAAATCGTAGTACCACGCCGCTTGTCACCTCATCACAGCCCCAAATCTCGGAGATAGAGCGGGTCTGTCCTACCTTGTCGGCATTTTTCAGCAGATTTTTCACCATCTGCCCAAGCACAGCCGTGCCGGGGTTCTCGGTCACGGTCTCGATGTGCTGCATAAAGCCGTAACGTTTGACAGACGCCGCGTTGCTGGCCTGTGCGCCGATGTACGCCTTGCCGTCGTCCTCGGCGGCAATGACAACAGCGTTGTAGGTGTCCTGGGTGCTGTCCTCGCCGCTCACCTGACCGAGCGCCCATGTGATGTCAAATGCGGCGATATTTTTCGCTGGCTTGTGGTATGCCTTGATGGGTGCGGTCGGCAGTGCCTCGACCTGCAGGCCGCTGTCGTCCACGCGGTGGCGGTACTGCTTGCCGGTCGCAGACGTGCAGGTGTTCAGCACATCGCTGATAATGTCAGCGGGCGTACTGCCGGTCCACAGCTGCGTGATCTTGGTCGGCAGGCTGCACACCTTGCCGACTGTCACGCCCGCCTTGGCACACGCCTTGCGGATGACCTGATCGGCGGCAAGGTTGTTGACCTGCAGTACGATTTCTGACTTATTCAGATACCAGCCGCGGTCATAGGCGGTAACACCGCCGTCCAGCGTCACCGTGATAATGATGCCCGAGAACACGGTCTTGCCCTGATTGGTCACGCGCACCTTGTCGCCCGGCGCAAGCGCCAGCTTGGGCGTGTACTTGTCCCACGGCGAGATAAACGTCGTAAACGTCAGCTCCGCCGCCAGCGTGTCAAGGTCATCCGTCAGCGTCATGTCACTGGCAAACGCCGTAATGTCGCGCGGCTGTGCGCCGTCGCGGTACAGCACGAGCTTGTGCTCGTCTACATAGCCTGCCGCCATGCGGCGCACCTCCTCATGTGATAAATCTGTATTCTGTCACGGCAATGCTGTACTCCAGATCGCCGTTGCGGCGCACGGTGACGTCAAAGCTGTCCACCGTCACCGGCATGTTAAGCCGGGAAGCGCCCTTGCTGTCGAGCACGATCAGCCGGAACGGCACTTTCTTGTCACGCCACCGGTCGAAAAAATCTACATACGCCCAGCCGTCCGCAGATGCCTCGGACGGCATAAACGGATATCTGTGTACCGGCAACAGTGCCGTCCACTCCATGTGCCGCAGACCGAGCGTGCCGATGCGGCGATAGTCTCGGCTCAGGCCCTCGTAGGTCTCGTGGTGCTGCTCCGGCTGCGGAATTGGGAAATCCGGCGGACAGTGCGGCAGCGTCCAAACCTCTTCATTGTTGTTTACGCTGAAAATAATCTTGTACACTTACCGCACCTCCTTATGTGTTGCCGAGCGCCGCCAGCACCTTGCGGCCGACGTACTCACCGACCTGCTCAGTGAACTCACGGTTGCCGATCACGTTGCCCTGGATGTTGACGTTGACCGTCACGCTCCGACCGCCTGCCGCCTTGACAGACACATCATGCGGGATGATCTGCGTTCCGCTCGGCAGGTTCATAATTTCGCCGCCGCGCTCGTTGACACGGGTTAGGCCGCCGCGCCAGTAGGGCGTACCCATGGCGTTGCCGAGTCCCGGCAGGCTCAGCAGGCTGCTGGGTGTCGGCTTAGGTATCGTCGTAGTGGTCGAGGTCGTGGTCTTGACCGGACCGGCCGTTGTAGTCGTTTTGCTGCTGGTCTTGGTCTGGGTCGTCCCCGTAGACGTGCCCGAGCGATTGCCCGTTGTGGCATTGTCTACCCACTCGATAGCGTCGCCCAGGACACCCTTTGCGCCCTTGTACAAACTGCCCAGGATGGGGATGCTCTCAATCTTATCATTGAGCCACGACAGCTTGTCTCCGACCCATTCCAGAGCCGTCTTAGCGGCGTTTTTAACCTTATCAAACGCACCGGAAAAGGCAGTACCGATTTTGATGCTGACGGTCTTGAACTTATTCCAAAGGCTCTGCGCACCGGCCTTGATTGTGTCCCAGTTTTTGTAGAGCAGCACGCCCACTGCAATCAGCGCCTCGATAGCAAGGATAACTGCACCGATCGGGTTTGCCGTCATTGCAGCATTAAGTCCGGTCTGCGCGACTGTTGCTGTGTCGGTGGCGGCAGCCTGACCGCCCAGTACACCGGTCATGGTCAGGAGAGTAGTAACCGCTCCACCAATTGTGCTGATAGAATTAGTCAAGCCGCTGTTAAAATCGAGCACCTTCTTCACGGCCCACATACCCGCCAGCGCCTTCAGTGTTGCAATCAAAGTGTCGGAATTGTCGCGGCACCACTGCACTGCATCTCCGGCTTTCTGCAGGGTCTGCGCAAACTTCTCATCAAACTGTTTTTTCAGATTGCTGAGATCCAGATTGGAAAGCCAATCAGTAAGCGCATCCGCCTTTTTCTGCACCCAGTCCAGCACCGATCCAGAGCGGATCGAGCCGTCCTCAGCTGCACCGGCCAGCACCCACAACTGACTTTTGAGTTTGGAACTGGTGTCTCCCACCTTGGCCAGCATCTCGTCCAGCGTCGCATGGTTACGCCGGGCGTTGATGACCTGCTGATTATTGGCGTAGAAGCTGTCCGCAGCCTTGTCGTAGGTCTTGGAGAGCGTATCCATGATCAGCTGATTGCGTTTGCTGACATCGGTTGTTTTCTCCAGCTTGGCGTTAAAATCATCCTCCATGATGCCGACCCAGTTCAGCGCATCAGCGAAAACGCCGGTCACCTGTCCGGTTCGCGCAGTCTCGTTGGCGGACTCTACCAGACCTTCGATCGGCAGCGAATCGCCAAATGTGCCATGCACGCCTGCGGCGATCCGCGTCCATTTCGTTACATCTTCCGCATTCTTTGCCATGTTGGCAAGCAGCTGGCTTGCCTCGGTCGCGGTGTCCGTATCACCAAGGATCGCATAGAAGTTGCGGTAGCTCTTGCGAGCGACATCGGTGGAAAAGCCCGCCGCCTGAAATCCAGCGTTTAACTTGCCCTGCGCAACGCGGTACTCCTCGGTGGCACCGTCGAGTGCAATGAACGCAGCGGTCATGCCTGCAACAGCCGCACCGGCAGCCTTGACACCCTTCTTTGCAAAATCCCCCAACGCCGTGAGCGATTTATTTTTGAATGCGACCACCTTGCGGGTGGCCTGCATCATGCTGTCATCAATATTCTTGCCGGACTTCTTCGCGGCCTTCGCCGCAGCGACCAGTCCGCCGGACATTTCATCCTTCAAGGTGAGGACGGTGTTGATAACCTTATTTTTAGCCACTATTCCGTTCCTCCTCCGGTGCGTATGCGCGGCAGACGCCTGCCGCAATCAGGTTTATCATATCCTCGTACCAGCGCGCCCGCCCGACTCGCAGCACCGCACGGTCTGCGTAGCTCATCTGCCGGATTTGCTCCGGCGTGATGCCTCGTACCGCATAAAACGCCGCAAGGTCGAGCACCGGGTCGCGCTCAATCAGTTTTTTACCGGGTCCTCATCCTCATCACCGGCAATCAGGCCGAGCCAGGTAAACAGGACTGCCGCGAGCGCATTGACCTCTTGGACATCCATCAGCGCCCAGATAACGTCGTACGGGTCGGTCACGCCGAGCGCGGTGTGCAGCTCCGTGTCCTGCAATGCCGGACAGCAGTCGTAGATCAGCTGTGCGCCGATGTTCAGCATCTGCGCCGGCTGCTCTCGTGCAGCGAGAAATGCCTCATAAGCATCCAGCTGTGCGGTATGCCCGATCTTTACAAAATCAAGCAGCTGACCGCCGACCTTAAACTGAATGACCTTGGCTTTGTCAGCCTTGCGCTGCTCGGCTTTCGCCGCCAGCGCGTCCAGTAACTTTTTATCCATATACCATTTCCTCCATAAATTCGCCGGTCTCCTCGGCGGTCTCGATCCAGGTGAGCCGCAGCATGACTGTCAGCGTCTCGCCGTCTGCGTCGCAGGTGATGTCGTCCTCCGGGATGAGCACCACGTCCTGCACGGTCACGCCCTCCCGCAGCGCCGTGCGGATCGCGTCAGCGGCGGCGTTCAGTTCGTCCCGCGGGCGCGTGCCGTCGGCGGGATAAAAATAAATCTCGATGTCGCAGCCGGTCTCGGCGTAATCGTCCGTGCCCATGCCGTCGGTCTGACCAACGTCAATGCGGTAACTGCGCCGCACCAGCGGAGCCTTAACATCGTCACGGATACGCCCGGCCGTCAGGTCGGCAGCCCCCAGAGCCGCGCTTACCACCGCGCCGAGCGCGTCGTCTATCTCTTTCCAACGGATCATAGCTTGTTAATCACCTCGTCCAGAGCGTCCTCGGCGGCCTGCTGAAACTGCTCGTCAAAGCCTTTTGCGGCTTCCTCGAACACGTTCTTGCCGTCCTGCTTCTTACCGCGCGAACCGTCACGCGCTTTGGGCGTCCATCCCTGCTCGACCAGATGGCCGATCGGGTCATTGGAGTACACGCGGATGCGCATTTGCCCCAGCTTTGTGTACACCCTGCCGCGTTTGATGCTTTTGTGGTAATGTCCGGCTTCGCGCTCGTACTTTTCACGCTTTACTGCGGTACGGTTGACTGACGCACGCGCCTGCTGAGCTGTCTTGCGGCGCAGCTTGCTGCCCTGATCTCGGAGCAGCTTTTTCTGTGCCTTCTCCAGCTCTTTCGGCTGTGCCAGTAGCTTTTCGGAAAAGTCAAACAGCTCCGAGCAGTCAAAACCATCACGAGCCATCGCGTGTCACCTCTCCCTGCCGCAGTGTGCAGTAAATCTCCACCCAGCCGCGGCGGTTATAGATTGGCAGCCAGTACGACACATCGAGCCGCTGACCGCGGATAATAAAGTACATCTCGAGGCACAGCTCCGGCAGGCTGGCACTCCGGCAGACCACGCGGTGCGTGATCTCGGCACGCTCGGCGTCACCGGTCAGCGTCTCCGTGCGCCCGCTTGTCGGGTTGACGGCCGCCCAGATTGTCCGGCTTTTGGTGTAGCAGTAGTCGGTCTCGCCGTTTGGCTGCTCCACCGGTGCGGCAAGCCATACTTCGGCGCGGTCGCGCAGATCACGCACCTGTGTTGCCATCGCCCGCACCTCCAAACGCACACACAAGCTTGAGTTGGTTTACCATCTGCCGCACGAGCGGCGGAACCGTAGCCAGGGCTGCGGCTGCATTGTCTGCACACTTGCCCTCGTACTGGTTGAGCACCATTGCCTGCACAATGAGGTCATACATCGCCTCGTGGCCGTCACGAGTGATACCGCACTGCGCGAGATAGCTGTCGCTCATCTCCGCAAAGCCGGTCAGCTGCGCATCGTCATCATCGTAGTCGATGCGGCAATACGCCTTGAGCGCTGCCAGTCGTCCTGCGTCGATCATACGACCACCGCCCGGAGTTCTGCCTCAGCGATGGCGATGGCCCGCTTGCGGGCGGTGTTCAAATTGGACACCGGCGGCTGCGGCTCTGGCTCTTGGCTCTGGCTCTGTGCAGCGATGTACGCCGCACGCAGCTTGTCCATATCAGGGACAGCTCCGCAAGCGTTGTAAATATTGTTCAGATTGAGCGGCTCGCCCGGCTGCTCCTCGCCGATGATCTCGTCGATCAGACCGGCGTCCAGCGCCGCACGGGCGCTGAGAAAGGTCTCGCGGTCCATCATGCGGCGCAGTGCGTCATGACTGGTCTTGCCGCCGACCTTGCTCTCGTACGCCGCGATAATGCTCTCGGTGATGCTCTCGAGCATCTGCATGCTCTCGCGGTGTACGCCCTGATTGCCCTCGGTGACCGTGCTCGGCAGGTGGATCATCACCTGACCGACCGGCGAGCACGCCGCCGTATCCGCGCCTGCCATCACGACAGACGCGGCAGAACCAGCAAGGCTCTGCACCTCGGCGCGGGTATGTACGCCCTGCCGGGACGCATTGCGCAGCAGGCTGTACATCTCAAAACCCGCAAAGACCGAGCCGCCGCCGGAGTTGATCTCCAGCACAAATTCCTCGTCTGCGGGATTTTCGGCAAGCGCCGACCGGATATCCGCCGGACAGGCCGCTGGGATACCCCACCAGCGCAGGATAGGCGCGTCACTGTCGGCCACGATGTGACCGTTTAAGCTGTATCTCATGCCGTGCCTCCTTACAGGGTCTCCAAAACCTCAAAGTTTCCGAATTTGAAGGGGATCTCTTCCTCGGTCTTGGACTTCTTCTCAAACTTTGCGAGCGTGAACTCGTCAATCGTAATGTCGCTGTACGCTACGCGCTCCGCGCGGTTTGTGCCAGGCATGGTCTGGCTGGTGATGATGGTGATGGTCGGCATCTCGCCGGATTTGTACGCCGCAGACATCAGGCTCAGCACATCACTGTCGATCTTGAGCGTAGTCAGCGTGCCTTCGCCCGAGTAGCCGTTATAAACGCGATAGGTAGCCGGATCACCGCACACGTTGATATCCTCAAAATCACCGGCAACCTTGGCCTCAACCGACTGCAGCGTGGTCAGCTTTTTGCCGTTAAACCACGCGTGACCGCCGTTGCCGTGCATAATGCGATTGGGGTTAAATTTAGGCATTCTGTGCCCTCCTCTCTATAAATAGGAAGGGCGGCAGCAGCGCCGCCCTTGGGTCAGGCCTTACGCAATGGTCAGAGATACCGCAGCAGCGGCCTCGGAGTCGAACACCTGTGCATCCAGACGGGTGATCGCGCGGACCTCGGTGCTGTTGGTCTTCCATGCGTTGCCGCCGATGTCGGTCGATGCGATCTCAAGCGGCTGACGGCGGAACAGGGTCGCGTACTGGGTGAAATCACCGCAGTAGATCGGCGCCTTGCTGGTCGCGGTCTTGAGGATGCCGTTAGATACAACGGTAATGCCGCGGCCAAACAGCAGCTTGCCGGTCGAGCCGGTCGGATCAGGCTGCAGCAGCGGGCGCTTGTTGCCATCCACCAGCTGGTCCAGAGCGTTAAAGCCGTCCTGATTGGTCACAAAGTGTGCCGTCGCGGAGATTGCCGGGTCGAGCGTCTTGTTAAGCGCAGTCTTCAGCACCTTTACAACGTCCGTCTCGGTCGCGGCTGCGGCGCCGGTGTCGAGCGCGGCCAGCTTGGTGACAAGCAGGTTGTTCTCGGTGATGATCTGCTTCTTGGCGAGCCAACGGCTGATGTACGCCAGCAGCGCCTCGTCGGTGTCGCGCAGCAGGTCGTTGGAGACCGGCAGGATCAGCGCATAGTCCTCGACATTGTAGGCGATCTTGCGGAATGCCGGCTTGTCATCCTGCGGAATCTCAGCCATCTCGTCAATCTTGGTAAAGCCCTTGTTCGGCGCGGTATCTACCACACGCGAGCCGGACAGGAACGATACATTCTCGACCGCAAACAGGTCGGACAGCGGCACCAGAGAGCGGCGCAGCTCGTTAATGCGGGTCTGGATGTCCTGCGGCACCAGCAGGCCGCCGTCTGCCTCGACACCCTCGGTCATGGCACCGGCGTTTTCGGCTGCCATGGCACGGCGCAGAACGTCTGCGTTGGTCTCAAAGGCTGCACGCTGGCCGCGTGCCTGGGCGCGGATGCACTCCGCAAAGGCATGCACGCACTCGCGGCTGTTGACCGGCTCTGCCGCCGGAGGATCGGTGCCGCTGGTCGGTACGCCTTCCGGCTCTGCCGGTACATTCTCCTCGGCTTCCATGATTGCCTTTACGCGGGCAATCTCCGCATCAACGGCGGTGTTCTCTGCCAGCGCCGCGTCAAATGCGGTCTGGTCACCTGCCGCATCCGCCTGTCTCATGCGGTCTACAATGCCGCGCTTCTTAGCGAGCAGGTCAAGCAGTTTCTTCTTCATAGGTCTTGCCTCCTTAATTGTTGTTGTAGTTACGCCATGGTGATCGGGAAAATGAGGTCGGTCATCGAGCCGAGAATCTTGACGTTGGCCGTCAGATAGACAGTGCGCTTGAACGGGTTGGCCTTGACGGTATCATCGTCCCAGTCCGCAGCCTCGCTCTTGCCGGATGCCACCCACGCGGCACGCTGCGCGTCCACGTCGATGCTTGCCGCATTGGCGTAGTCCGGGTCAAGGATGCTCTGTTGCATCAGCTGCCGGAAGTAGCTGCTGTTGAGCGAGGCCACCAGCATCATCTGATTGTCGCGGCTGTTGCGGTAGTTGCCGAGGTAGGTCTCGCGGAATACGGACGTAATGTCGTCGCGCATCATGTCCATCGCCTCGACCGTCTCGATAAACTGCATGTCCTCGGTCTGAGTCTGGCCGTTGGTCGTGGTCATCGAGTTAATACCCTGTGCCACGCGGACATTGCCGTCCTCATCGTTGACAAGAATAAACTTGCCGCTGCCGAGCGCCGCGTCATTGTCCGCAACTTCCTGCACCTCGCTGAGATTGCTGCACAGGTAGTTGGTGCAGCCGCGGGTGACGTTGCACACCGCGAAGATACCGAGCAGGCTCGGCAGATAGGTCACGCCGTCTTTCTTGCCGCGGTCATCCGTGTAGGTGACCGACTCGTTGACAAAATTGACAACGTGCATATCGTCCGGTGCGGTGGTCAGGTTGTAGCAGACCGCCTTATAGGTCTTGTGCTTGGTGTTGTCCTGCGTCTTGACCCACGCAGACAGTGCCAGACCGTCAGCGGCATTCTGGCCGGCAATGGTCAGCCAGCCGGTCTTGACGCGCTTGCCGATCTCGGCGAGCGTATCTGCCAGAGCGCCGTCCGCGTCACAGCGGAACACATGCGCCTGATACGGTGCAAAGCCCAGCATGTCGCAGATGGCAGCATAGTTGTCTGCGGTGTACAGGCTCTCGTCCGCCTGCGCGGCGCTGAGGTCGCTGTACTGCTTGTGCGTAAATGTCTTGTCGGTGTCGTCTCTCACGATCAGGATTGCGACACCGCGCTCGCTGCGGCCGATCAGGCTCACAGCACGCTGCTCAAACGTAATGTCGATTTTAGGCATTGTGATTGCCATTATGGGGTCACTCCTTTCTGTTCCTCGCCGTCCGCTCCGTTGCGGCGGCGGCTCAGGTCCCGCCAGTCCTCCAGCGGGACGTAGTTAAGGCTTGCCAGACGGTCATCGCCGCCGGGCACGTCCGGCAGGTCCTCGAGTGCGCGGATATCGTCCACGCTGTACGCGCCGATCTCGCGCATGGACTTGTACCATGCAGCCCGAGCCGTCCAGTCTCCACGCAGCTCGCCCATCATGTTGCGGCGCAGCTGCAGGCCGCGGCTGCACTCGCTCTCAAGCAGCAGCTTGTGCGTGTCCTCCTGCTCGTGCTCGCTGACGATTGGGCTGAGCGTGCGCTGGATATACTCAATGGCCGCCTGCGTGTTGGCGGCATAGCTCTCCTTGCCCGCGCCGAGCTTGTAAAACGGAATGTTAAACAGCCGGGCAATGTCCTCGACGCTGGCAGCCTTACTCTCGATAAACTGCGCGTCACGGTTGGTTGCGGTGAGTGGCGTGTACTTGAGGCCGTTATCCAGCACCGCAATGCGGTAAGCGTTGTCCGCTCCGGAGTGGATGCTTTCCCACTCGGCTCGGATTTTGCTCTTGATGTCCACTTTCTCGCCGCCGATGGTGGTCGGCCTTGGCGAGAGGTCGGTGTCGGTGGTCAGAATGCCGCTCACCTGACCGCCGTTGCGGTAGTAGTTGCTCTCGTACCGCTGCGCCTGCAGGGCCGCCTCGATGGTCTCGGCACCGCAGCGCAGATAGCTGATGCCCTCAAGGCCGTCTGTGCTGAATGCCTTGTAATGCAGCACATCGGTCGGCCAGAACTTGCGGTACTCCTGCGTTTTGGGATTGATGCCGACATACCACAGCTTGGCGTTGGTGTCGAGGATCGGCAGCATGTAGCCCGGCGCGATCGGCAGCAGCTCCACCGGCTGTCCCCACTTGTCGCGCAGGATGAGCGCGTAAGCGTTGCCGTAAGCAATACGGCGGCTCTCCATCAGCTTGTGATAGTCAAACGCGGTCAGGGCCTCGGTCGGTCTGCCGGTCAGCAGCCGCACCGCCGGATGGTCGGGCACCCGCTCGCGGGTCTCGCCGTCCATCAGGTAGATCGGCATTTTCGCCACACTGTCTGAGATGATCTCGATGCAGGCGTTGACGGCAGGCAGTTTCATGGCCTGCATTTCCTTGCCGCCAAACAGGGTGCTGCCGCCCGTGCTCCATCCGGTCGGGTCGTCCAGCGTCAGCGTGGTCTGACCACGGATGCGGTGTAAAATCTTATCTGCGATCATTGCTGCACCGCCTTACACGACCATCAAAATCGACAGCAAGATAGCGAGCACACCGCCCGCGATTGCGGCCAGCGGCGGCCAAATCGTGTAGAGTCCAACCATAATAACAACCACGCCGCCCAACAGCAGAGCGTCAGACAGCAGCGCGACTACGATTTTCTTCATCATTCACTTTCCTCCTCTGTCGGTGCGTCATCCTCCGGCGCGTCAACCAGATTATCCAGCAGTGCACACTCGCCTGCCGTCGCAATGCCGAGGTACGCCATCAGCGCCGCACGGCCGTAATCGTCGGTGCCGTTGTCGCGCTCCCAATATTCGGTCGCCTCGCGCCAGGTCATAGTGCGGTGCTCCGCGTTCACACCGCTCGCAATCAGGCGGATATCCTCCGCTTTGCTGATGTAGTCGATGCGTTTTTCTTTCTTTGCCATCTCTCTCACCCCTTTCCGAGCAAAAAATAAGAGCCGACGAGACAAATTGCTCGTTGGCTCTGGCTCTCAGGCTCTGGCTCTCTACCGCTTTCCCGCGTCGGCTCTGTTAAATTGATTTCCGGTGCTCTGACGGACGCGGCGGCGTTCCGTTACCGCCGTGCCCTGCGCAAAATTATTTTGGAGGTTGTTTCTCGGGCAGCTGCTGCCGCCCGTCACAGCACCGGATTTTACTTTTTGTGTGCGGTGTTCAAGTTGGACACCGCCTTGCGCATTTTCTTATGCGGGCACTCCCGCATCTGTCCGGCCCGCCGCCAGGCGCTCTCGCAAAAGCCCTGGACGTTGAGCATCGGGCACATAGCCGGACAGATTGTTCGATCTTGCATTGCTTTCTCCTCCTGCGCTCCGGCGGACGCACCCGCTCGTCTGCATTCCGGGTGCACCCGCTTGTATCCTTGCCACTCTGACGTGGGGGACGGCGGAATGGCTGACCACCGTCCGCCGCAGCGCAGGAAGCTGTCCGAGGCTCTGACGGACAGGCGAGGAATAAACCACCAAACCTCGCCTGCCGCTATACCAAACCGAAAGGAATCAGGCAGCCATTACACTGCCCGTCACAACCTCGGACGTATGTCTCACGCCTTACGGCGCTCTGCCCGCTCGCGCAGCATTTTGCTGAGCGGGTCCTCGTCGGCCTCATCCTTGGGCGGCTCCGGCATCACGAGCCTGCACCGCGCCGACACGCTCAGACCGAGCGCCGCCGCGGTGCTCTGGCACTGACCGAAGTAGATGTTTGCCGTTTTTGTCCACGCGCCGGACTCCTTGGCGTCGCCCTGCATGATCGCGCGGTTCGCCCAGTTCTGGGCGTTCTGCCAGGCGGCGCGAGCGATAAAATACCGCGCCAGCATATCGTAGTCAAGGTCGGAAAAGATATGCAGAGCAACCAGCTTTTTGGCCGTCGCGCGGTACTCATCAGCCATAGCCTTCGGCAGATATTTTGGTATCTGTATGCGTTTCGGCTCGTTGGCACGCACCTCGCTCTTGGCTTTTGCCTCGATCTCGGCGTTTGTCCGGTGTCCTGCCATGCGCCGTCGCGCCTGCTTGATGTCCACCGTGCCGTCCGCCTCCCGCGGAATTGGCTTGCTTGCTGGCATATCTCTCACCTCCTCACTTTAATCCGTTGATGATTTCGCGCTCTGCATCCGACAGCTGCCATTTTGTCGCGGCAGCCTTCTCGGCGGCAGCCTTCTCGGCGGCAGCCTTCTCGGCGGCAGCCTTCTCGGCGGC
>OODE01001090.1_pt1 | contig 19281 bp, 9 predicted proteins | sample 1671771 | NCBI WGS metagenome assembly OODE01 (sample SAMN06348191, study PRJEB24527) | human gut metagenome | biome: human gut; feature: ankylosing spondylitis patient; material: feces | host: Homo sapiens | place: China | collected 2015-10 | reverse complement strand
CCGCTCAGGGCAACATCGGTCTCCTGCGGACTAAAGCCCATGGAAAGGAGTGCCGCACGGGCGTCATCGATCGCCGAAGGAGCGGCGGCGGGCACGGGCATCGCAACCTGCCCCGGGATCACGTCGACCGGCACAAAGCCCTTGTCCTTGGCAAAGGTGCTCTTGAGCTCCAAGATGAGGCGCTGGGCGGTCTTTTTGCCCACGCCGGGCACCTTGGCCATGCCCTTGTCGTCCTCGGCCATCAGCTGTCCCACGGTATAGGTGGAAAGTACGGCGAGCGCCAAGCGCGGGCCAACGCCCGAGACGGACACGAGCCGGTCGAACATCGTGCGCTCATCCTTTGAGGAAAAACCGAAAAGTGTCATGGCGTCCTCGCGCACCTGCATACGCGTGTAGAGGCGGACCTCGCCGCCGGGCGTCGGCAACGTGGCCGCAGTGCTACCCGAGATGCCGAGTTCGAAGCCAACGCCCGACACGTCGACGACAGCGGAGCTCATCGTGGCCTCGACAAGCGTTCCGTGGAGCTGGGAAATCATCAGTATCCGGTTCCTCTCTGTTGATAGAACTCGCCACCGGTAAGCGCCCGCGTGCGACTGAGGTTGACGTGACAGATGGCGCAGGCCAGGGCATCGGCGGCATGGTCTGGGTGAGGGTCGTGATCGAGCTGCGTGAGCGTGCGCACCATGTAGGCAACCTGCCGTTTATCCGCAGCGCCCGTACCCACCACGGCCTGCTTGATCTGCATGGGCGTGTATTCGCCTATCTCGAGCGCGCACTCCGAAAGCGCCACGAGTGCAGCACCGCGGGCATGCGCCGTAGGAATTGCCGAGCGGACGTTGGCGCCAAAGTAGATGCTCTCGATAGCAGCGGTATCGGGGCGATAACGCTCCACGACACCCTTGAGGTCGCGGGCGATATGCGACAGGCGCACCGCGAGCGGACTACCCGCGCTCGTCTCGATACAACCGTAGGCACGGCAGCGAACCTCGCCGCGCCGCTCCTCGATAATCCCCCAACCCGTATGGGCCAAACCGGGGTCAATGCCCAAGATAACCAAGCCAACCTCCCCTCGTCTTTTGCCAAGCACAAGGCAAGGCCCCGCGCATCATTCACGAACGTCTGTTCTAGAATAACACAACGGGGCCAAGACGCTTAGTTGAAGTATCGGGGTTGGGAGCGAATCCCAACCCATATGTTAGTTTTGGCTGAAGAATGGGAACTGCCTCGGATCAACCGGCGGGTGCGGCATCGGTGTGCCCTGGGGTCCACCCTGCGGGCCACCCTGGCCGCCCATCATCTTATCGATGGCGTCCTGGACCTCGCCCTCAAACTTCTTCATGCCCTCGTGCAGGCGGCGCTGGCCGTCCTCGGAGCGCAGCTCCTCCATCTGCTCGGGCGAAATACCCAGTAGCTCGCCCAAAATGCCCATCATCTCACCACGCATGCGATCGCTTGTATCCTCGTCGGCAAAGCGGCGCACCTCGGCGCGCGCCAACGAATCGACCGTCATGCGCTCTTTACCGCTCAGGCCAAGATCGGACCACGCAAGCATATACGGCCAGGCACGCTCGGCAAATGAACGGGCCGAGACGATCGGCGCCGTCGGCAGCTGGCGGCGAGCCGTCTCTCCCTGGCGCACGAGCATCAGCAGCAACGAACATGCCTCGGGCTTGCCGGCGGCCATTGGGATGTCGTCGAAGGGACGGTTGCGGTCCACGTGCGCCTCGAGCGTGCCATCGACCTCGCCCGGCTCAAGCCCGCCGAGCAGCTGCGCCGCGCGGTCGAGCATGTCGACCGGACCGTCAAGCGTCGAGAGCGCTTGCGCCAGCACGCGCTCCATGCAATCCTCCACCGCGTTGAGCGTCACGAGTTCCTGCGGCACCACGGCAGACGTACGGTTGCGTACGCGCGCCACAAACTCGAGCGTCGACAGGTATACGTCGCCAAAGGGCGCGTAATCGCCCTGGTAGCCACCGCAAAGTGCCGGTGCCGCCAACGCGTACTCGGTCTTGGAAAGCGGGCTCAGAGCCATCGCACCCAGCTCGAGCGCCGTGTCCTCCAGCATGAGACCCAGCGTGCGAGAGCGCAGGCGCTCGGCGTCGCCCGCCGACACATCGCGGTCGAGCACACGCGCGGCATCCGACGCATCGCGCTCAACCGTGCGAATATGTAGGCGCTCGGCAATCGCGCGGACGGCGGCACAGCGAGCAGCCTCGGCCTCCTCCTGCGCCGGCGTAAAGATGCGGTTGCGTCCCAGCACCAGGCCGACCACATTACGCGGACCCAGGGCGTCAACGGCAAGCGCCGCCAGCAGGGACGACGGCAGATCGCCCTCGAGCGCCACCACGGCGCGCGACGTACCGCGGGCGCGGGCATTATCGCGAACGGCGAGCACCAGCGCCCGCCACAACCACTCCTCGGAACGAAACTCGGGCAGCTCGTGGTCCTCCAAGGCATCGAGCATCACACCGCGCTGAATCTCCTGAACCAGTAGGCTCTCTTCAAAACATGGTGCTTGGGCCACCACGCGACCGCAGTCGTCGAGCACAAACGAGCCACCGGTATACACCGACTCGTCGTACGCACCAACCGGCGCCATGCAGGCAAACCACACGCTGCGCTTGGAGGCGATCTTGCGGTAGGCTCCGCTGCGCACGGCGGCGATCGCGGCGGTCTCGCGGTCGGTCATATCGAATGCGTTGAACTGGAAATACGCAATGAGGTCGACGCCGGTCGGCAGCATCTCGAGCTCGCGGTCCAAGTCGAAGATCACGGCGATGCGCACGCCGTCCACGTCGAACACCGGCGGCGCCCAACGCGCGTCGTTGTTCTCGCCACGCTGCAGGGCAATGCTCGAACGGGCCGGCACCACATGGCCGTCCTTGAGCATCATGTAGTCGAGCAGGGGCTGGCCCTCAAACGAAACCGCCGCGGGCACGATGCAGATCATATCGAGCTCTTGGATACGCTCGGCGACGCCGGTCAAGCCGGCAAGCATGTCGTGCTCAAAGTCGGCAGCGCCCACCAGGCCGCCGGGCAGGGCCCCCATAAAGAGCGGAGCCGGCACGCACAGCACGCGCGCACCGCGCTCGTGGGCCAGGCGCGCCTGGTCCTCGATGCGACCGCAGATACCCTCAATATCACCCAGGCGCATATCGATCTGTGCAAGTGCGAGCTTCATGGCTCAGCCCTTTCCGTCGTAAACCGTCGCTATCGCAGTAAAAGCGCCGGCCGCATGATGCAGTCGGCGCTCGCATGTGCATATGCTAGCTATGATACCCCGAGCGGGGGCGCGCTCCTAGAACGTCGCGGACCACAGCCCGTGCAGGTTGCAATAGGCATAGACGGTACCGGTCTTGGAACCGCCGGCAAAAAACGTCGCGGGCTTCATGCCGGGCTGGAGGTAGTGGACCTCCAGACGGCCCTCGGCCTCAAGGGCGATCCACTCGATGTAGTGCTCGGGCACCATAGGATGCTCGACCGAGCCCACGCGTGCGCGGATCACGTGACCGTCGCGTTCGCTCTCAACGACGGGCACGTGCTTCTCGGGCGCCGCGTCCTCGGTGTTCGCGGTCAGCTCCGTGCAGCCGGCAGGGGTTGCAACGTCGTTGCCAAGGGCGGCAATGAGCTTGCCGTCGGGGTCCTTAAAGAATTTCGCCATGATGTTCTCCTTTGCTGATGTGCCGGTGTTCTCGATGCTTCTTATGCCCAAAGGCAGGCGAACCATCCACGGCATGGCAAATGAACACATAACGAGCGAGACTAGCGCCCGTCGCCGCCGAGCAGCGCCAGAACATCCTCGCGGGTAAACAGCGCCGACGAGATGCCGTCGCCGCCGAGCACGCTATTGACCAGGTCGCGTTTGGACTCCTGGATCTGCATGATGCGCTCCTCGATCGTGTCCTTGGCGATGAGCTTGTACACGGTCACGGTATGTTGCTGGCCAATACGGTGCGCACGGTCGGTCGCCTGGTCCTGCGCGGCCACGTTCCACCACGGGTCGTAATGGATGACCACGTCGGCAGCCGTCAGGTTAAGGCCCACGCCACCCGCCTTGAGCGAAATCAAGAACACCGGCACCTCGCCCGCTTGGAACTGCGCGACCATCTTGGCGCGGCTCTCCTTAGACGAAGCGCCCGTGAGCTTAAGAAAGCCGACGTCCTCCTTGGCCAAGCGCTTGCCGATAATATCGAGCATGCCCGTGAACTGGCTGAACAGCAGAATGTGGTGCCCGCCGTCGAGCGCACCGTGCACGAGCTCCATACAAGCGTCGAGCTTGGCGCTCCCCGCCTTGTAGTCCTCGTAGTGCAGGTGTGGGTCACAGCAGATCTGGCGCAGTTTGGTGAGCTCGGCGAGCACCTTGAGCTTGTCCTTCTTAAACTCGGATGCCTCACGATGCTGCACCTGCTGGGCGATGCGGTCCTGGTTGGCCAGGTAGAGCTTGCGCTGCTCGCCGGTGAGCTGTGCCATGACGGTGTCCTCGATCTTCTCGGGCAGGTCGGCCACCACGTCTTCCTTAACACGGCGCAGCACAAACGGCGACACGAGCGACTGTAGGCGAGCGGCGCTATCGCCCTCGGCATGCTCGACGGGGCTCTCAAAGCGCTTGGCAAACGACTCGCGCGTCCCCAAAAGGCCCGGCATCAAGAAGTCGAAGATGCTCCAGAGCTCGGACAGGCGGTTTTCGATGGGCGTGCCCGTCAGGGCAAAGCGCACGCCGGCCGGCAAGCGCTTGGCGGCGCACGCCACCTGCGTGAGCGGGTTTTTAATGTACTGGGCCTCGTCGAGCACGACGCGGGCAAAGTCCTGCTCGGCATCCTCGTCGATATCGCGGCGCATGAGGTCGTATGACGTCACGACCACGTTATGCTCGGCCACGCCGGCGATCTGCACGCGGCGTTGAGCCTTGGCGTCCACAATGGCGCACACGTCGAGCGAAGGCGCGAAGCGCTCCAGCTCGGCAGTCCAGTTATACACGAGCGACGCGGGGCATACCACGAGCGTGGGCTTGGCGTCTCCCGCTTCCACGCGCGCCAGGATATGCGCGATCATCTGCAGGGTTTTGCCCAGGCCCATGTCGTCGGCCAAAATGCCGCCGAGGCCCAGGTGCTCGAGCGAGCCGAGCCACTGGTAGCCATCGACCTGGTAGCCACGTAGCGTGGCCTTGAGAGATGCCGGCACCGTAAAGTCCATCTTGCCGAGCGTATCCAGGCGCTCGACGGTGCGGCAGAACGCAGCGTCGCGATCGGCTTCGAGCGCGGGCGTGCGCGCGAGCATGCTGTCGACGAACAGGGTACTCGACGCGGGAAGCGACACGCCATCGAGCAGATCGACGGCATCGACACCCAGGTCCTCGGCAAGACCAAACGCGGCGCGCGCCCCCTCATCCAGGCGTACGATGTCGCCGGACGTCAGGCGCGCAAACGTCTGATGACGCTTGTAGGAGTCGAGATAGATGGCAAGATCTGCCGCCGAAAGACCGCTCGCGCCCAGTTCGACATCGAGCAGGTTGCTCTTGACGGTCGCGCGCACCGAAAGCTTGGGCGCAGGGCGCACCGAGATCTGGCGCAGGCGGTCGCTGAGCATGACCTCGCCCAGCTCGGACAGGGCAGACAGGCCCTCGGTAAGCAGGCAGAACAGGCTCTCGTCATCGCGTTCCTCAAACGCCAGGCCGCCCTCGTGGAAATCGAAGTACATGGCAGCCGTGTCCATAACGCGAAACTCTGCCACCTCGTCGCGCGGCGGCACGCCCGGGCGCTGGTCTTCGAAGGGGCTTCCCGGAGCGCCCAGGCCAAAGAGATCTGCCGACCAGTCGCCGTAGGTAACCGTAATTTTGCAGGTCACGAGCCCGTCGTCGACACCGATTGACATGGCAAAGCTCGGCTCGGGCGCCACGGTATCGAGCGCAGCGGGCGCGGTAAGGTCGGTGTAGTCGCGCAAAATGGGCAGCGCCATGCGGCAGAACTCACCCACCTGCTCGACGGCGATATGGACCGGCGTGCGACAGGGCAGCAGACGCGACAGAAACGGTGCGGCATGCTGGGCAAACGCCGCATCGGCGCGGCGCGCGCGGTGCGTGTCAACCAGATAGGCAACGTCGCCCGAGACAAAGCAGTACATATCGGCGGGCAGGCGCAGGTCGTAGCTGCCACCGGCCGCCGGCGCGATCTTGGCGGCAAGGAGCGGCGGTTGTTTTGCCGAGGCCTCGTCCTCCCCCACCGGCGACAACTCAACCGCTACCTCATAGGAACGATGCGTTGTCGTTCCCCGCGACCAGGCGGGCTCAAAGGAAATGGTCCGGCCAGGTAGCAAGTCCAGCATGTATACGATGTCATGCTCGGACAGCGGCAGCTGGCGCTCGGCGACAAAGCCGCTGCGTGCAAAATCGTACGACGCCGAACGCGAACTCGTGATGTCGCTCAGATACACAACCGTTGCCACAACAAGGTCGAGCAGGCGCACCGAAACCTCGTCAAAGGCTTCGGGCGTATGGACAAACGTGAGCTTCTTGCCGTACGAGAAGGTGCCGCCTCGGACATAGGCATCGGCCATGCCGTCGATATCCTTGACCACGTAGGACACCGAGCCACAGCGGATGCGAAGCTCGAGCGCCCAGCTAAAGCGGTCGGCAAACAGCGGATTGTAGTACGGCACCAGCGAGGGCTCCAATACCGCCTTGGGGGCATCGGGGTCGACTGTGCCGGCGAGCTTGCGGCGCATGCTCGCCAGCTCATCCATGCGCGCGTCCGAAAGATCGGAAAGCGCCGCCACAAGGCTCGGGCTCGTGGGGACGGGCGCCGGGAAGGGAAAGTTGGGGTTGACGGCCGGCGCGGCGGACGCGGCGCGCGCGGGCTGTTTCGGCTGCGCCGTAAACGTGCGAACCGGCGTGCGCAAACCTTCGACGGGCTCGGCGCCGCTGGCATCCAAATACGCCAGCGCCGTGGCAATAGCGTGCTTACACATACCGGGATAGCGGTATGCGGCGGGGCAGTCGCAGTCGTAGTCGATAACCTCGTGCTCGTCCATGTCGAGCGCCACGTGCGTCTTGTACAGGTCGCCGCGCGAGCCGCGCACCGAGCCCTCAACCGTCACGTTTTTGGAGAAGCGCGAGCCGCTGTCCTCGATCGACAGCACGGCGCCGTTAAGCATGAGCGAACGCCCCTTCATAAAGGTGCCGCTCAACGCCGCCTCTTTGCGAAGCGCCTGCACAAACGTCCCCTGCGCCATCACTTCCTCCAATCTCACCCGGGGTAGCTTAGATCACCGTCACGCGGCCTTGGTTACCCACGATGGCCTTAGCCTCGGCCAGCAGCGGAATCGAGCGCGCGTTGACCTTGGCAGGCACCTCGGCGCGCAGCACGCGCCCGTCCACCTGCTCGATAAAGATCTCCACGCGATCGCCACCCGGGTTAGCGGTGAGCACCGTGGCCAGGCGCGCCATATTGCCCTGGCTAAAGCGGCTGTTGGGCACCATGACCTCAAACACCTTGGGCTTGTTATTCTCCTCGTTGAGCTCCAGCGGCACAATCTCCTGCGCGATGATCTGGTCACCGCGGTCCGAGCGCTCGAGCTTGCCCTTGATGCGCACAAAGGCGTCGGACAGCTGCGCGCCTGTCTCGGGATCGACCTCGCCGTACAGGTACCCCTCGGCCTCCTTGTAGGTCTTGGGGAACACCACGACGGTGGCCTCTCCTTCCATGTCCTCGAGCTGCACGATGCCCATGGGGTCGCCGTTTTTGGTCACGCGCTTGGACACGCTCGAGACCATACCGGCCCACCACAGCGCCTTGCCCTCGGGAATCTCCTGGTTGATGGTGCCGCCCGTGGGGTTTTGTACCTCGTAACCGGTGTCGATCTGCGAGAACGAAAAGTCACGCGCCTTGGCTAGTGCATACTCAAACGGGCGCAGCGGGTGGTCCGAAACATAGATGCCCAGAACCTCTTTCTCCTGGCTCAGCTTGAGGTGGCGGTCCCATTCCTGGCCGTCCGGATCTGGCACGCTCACCTCGAAGCCCGAGCCCTCAACGTCGCCAAACATATCGAAGAACGAGGTCTGGCCGCTCGCGCGGTCCTTCTGGCGCTTTATCGCGGCATCGATGAAGTTCTCGGGGTTGTTCTTATCCACAAAGTGCATCATCTGGCGACGCGGATACCCCGTGGAGTCGAAGGCGCCTGCCTTGATCAGCGATTCGATTACGCGACGGTTGGCCTGGCTCGAGTCCACGCGCTCGACAAAGTCGTGCAGCGTCTTAAACGGGCCGCCCGCCTCGCGCTCGGCGATAATCGCCTGCGCCACGCCGGTACCCACGCCGCGGATGCCGGCCAGACCAAAGCGCACGCCCTCCTTGGTAGCCGTGAACTCGGTACCGGACTCATTGACATCTGGCGAAAGCACGGGGATGCCGTCGTGACGGCACGCCGAGACGTAATGAACGATCTTGTCGGTCTTGCCCGTGTAGGACGTCAGAACGGCCGCCATGTACTCGTGCGGATAGTGCGCCTTGAGCCACGCCGTCTGCATAACCAGGATGGCGTAGCCGGCGGAGTGCGACTTGTTAAAGGCGTACGATGCGAACTCGAGAACATCGTCCCAAATCTTCTGGGCGACCTCGCGCGTGTAGTTGTTCTTGATAGCGCCGTTCATCCAGTGGTCGTAGGTGGTCTCGTCCGAGCCATCCTCCCAGTGCAGCACCGTCGACGTGAGCAGCTTGATCTTTTTCTTAGCCACGGGTTTACGGATACGCGAGTCCGATTCGCCCTTGGAGAAGCCGCACATCTCGACGGAGATGAGCATAACCTGCTCCTGGTAGACCATGGTGCCGTAGGTTTCGCCCAGGATGTCGTCCAGGCGGTCGTCGTAGGAAACCGCCGGTTCCTTGCCGTTCATACGGTTGATGTAGGACGAGACCATGCCGGCGCCCAGCGGGCCCGGGCGGTACAGAGCGATCAATGCCACGACGTGCTTGTACTCGGTGGGCTTCATGTTCTTGATCGTGGCCGTCATGCCGGCGGACTCGACCTGAAAGACGCCGGCGGTGTGGCCGGAACCCATGAGCTTAAAGATCTCGGGGTCGTCAAAGGGAATCTCTTCCTCTTTGATGTCGATGCCGAAGTTCTTCTTGATGTTTGCCTTTGCCTTGGAGATAACAGTCAGCGTGCGCAGGCCCAAGAAGTCCATCTTGAGCAGGCCCATGTCGGCAACGGTATGGCCCTCGTACTGGGTAATCTCGACGCCGCCCTTGGTGTCGAGCTTGGTGGGCACGTGCTCGTTGACGGGGTCGCGGCAGATCAGAACGGCGCACGCGTGCACGCCCTCGCCACGGGTGAGGCCCTCGATTGAGAGCGCCGTGTCGATGATGCGGCGGGCGTCGTCGTCCTTTTTATATGCCTCGGCAAAATCGGGGTTAAACAGGTCCTCTTTGCCGGGTTGCTTTTCGAGCACCTGCTTGAGCTTGACCTTGGGGTCGCTCGAGACCATCTTGGACAGACGCTGGCCCATGTAGACCGGGTAGTCCAGGACGCGAGCGGCGTCGTTGATGGCCTGCTTGGCCTTAATGGTCGAGTAGGTGATGACGTGGGTGACTTTCTCGGGGCCGTAGAGCTGGCGAACGTGCTCCACGACCTCGAGGCGCCGCTCATCGTCGAAGTCCATATCGATATCGGGCATCTCGGTACGCTGCGGGGACAGGAACCTCTCGAACATCAGGCCGTTCTCGAGCGGGTCGAACGCGGTGATGTTCATAGCGTAGGCGACGATAGCGCCAGCGGCCGAACCACGGCCGGGGCCGACGCCGATGCCGTTGTCCTTGGCCCATTGCACGTACTCGGCGACGATGAGGAAGTAGGCGGCAAAGCCCTTGTCGCAAATGACCTTGTATTCGTACTCAAAGCGCTCTTTGATGTTGACGCCACCGATCTCGCGCGTGGCCCAGTCGTCGCCATAGTGCTGGCGCAGACCCTTCTCGCACTCGCGGCGGAACTGGCTCTCGTGCGTCTCGCCGGGGTCGAGCAACGGGAAGCGCGGCAGGATGATGGAGTCCCAGTCCAGCTCGACGTAGCACTTGTCGGCGATCTCGAGCGTGTTGTCGCAGGCCTCGGGGCAATACGGGAACATCGCCCGCATCTCCTCCTCGGTCTTCATGTAAAACTCCGAGCCAGTCATGCGCATGCGGTTGGGGTCGTCGACTTTGGCGTTCATGCCAATGCACATGATGACGTCCTGCACGGGCGCGTCCTCGCGGCGCAGGGAGTGGAAGTCGTTGGTGGCGATAACCTTGACGCCCACCTGTTTGGCGATGTCAATGAGCGTGCGGTCCATCTGCTCATCGGTCAGGCCGTTGTCGGTGGTGATGCCGTGTTCCTGGATCTCGATATAAAAATCGCCGGGCTCGAAGGTGTCACGGAAGGTCTCGGCCCACTTGATGGCGCCCTCCATGTCACCACGGTCGATGTATTTGGGGATGATGCCGGCGATGCAGGCGCTCGTGCAGATCATGCCCTTGGCGTGGCGGCGCAGGTTGTCGAGCGTCACGCGCGGCTTGTAGTAAAAGCCCTGCACGGCGGCCTCGGAGACCGTCTGCATCAGGTTGACGTAGCCCTCCTGGTCCTTGGCCAGAAGGATCATGTGGTAGAGCTCGGGCTTATGGTCGCGGGCGAGCGTCTCGTCCGGCGTAAAGTAGACCTCGCACCCAAAGATGGGTTTGATGACCAGGGGCGGCTTGAGCTCGTCGATGTTGCCCTTCTCGTCCCACATGGCCATGTCCTTCACATACTGGGCATGCTCGCGCGGGCTTGCCTCGGGGTCGGGCTCCACCAGCTCGTCGCGGCGATCCTTTTCCAAGAAGGCCTTGTCGTGGCTCCAGGTTTTGTACTCGGGCGTGTTGTGGTTGACGGCGTCGCAGGCCAGCGCCAGGTCGGGCACGCCATACATGTAGCCGTGGTCGGTAATGGCCACGGCGGGCATGCCAAGCTCAACGGCACGGTTGACCATATCCTGGATACGGGTTGCGCCGTCGAGCATGGAGAAAACAGTGTGATTGTGCAGATGGACGAATGCCATGTGATGAGCTCCGATGCGGGTTCGTGTTCTGACTGAACGATTTTACCCCACGGCACGGACAGCACCCGAACCTAGCCAAACCCACACGGCTACTCACGCAGTTGCGGTGAAATGCGGACTGTTTGGCGGCTTTTTTGGCCAAAACAGTCCGTATTCCACCGCAAGTTATTGAGGGCTAGAGGCTGTAGGTGACCACCTGAGGCTCGCACGGGTTGGCGAGGTCGACTTGCTCCACGCGGACGAACTTGACGGTCACGGCCTCAAAGCCCGCCTTGTGCAAAACATCAGCGTAGACGCGCGCCTGCAGGGCGTGCTTCTCCTGCAGCTGTTCCGGCGTCTCGTCCGGCGTGCCGCCCGTCTTGTAGTCGATGACCAGCGCGCATGACGAATCCGCCGGGTTCGTCGCCAAAGCATCGATGGCGCCCTCGGCATATGCACCGTAGCGAGCGATGTCTTCATCCTCGCAGCCCAGCGAAAAGAACGGCACCTCGGCGCGAACGCACGGCCAGGCAAGTAGCTCGGCACGGACCGCCGACTTGAGCCAGCGATCCAGGGCAACGTCGAAGCGTTCGCGCTGTTCCGGCGTCAGGCGCCACAGGCGAGCCAGGGCGTCGGCACGCTCGGCGGGCAGCTCATCGGCACCCATCTCGATCAGCCACTGGCAGGCGGCATGGAAGGCCGAACCCAAGGCCATGGGATTGCCGGCGGGCTCGACAGCGGCCACGTCCGCATCCGTCATTTCCGAGCCATCCGACTCGGCATCATCGCCAGCCTCGTCCATGGGCACGCGCGCCTCGGCGGCACGGTCCTCGGCCTCGGCATGCAGCGCCGCGGCAATTGACGAGTAGCTGTACGAATCGCGCACCGGATACGGGCAGGCGCCCATGCGCACGCCCACCGTCTGGGGATACACGAGCTCAAACGCATCGGGCTCGGGGTCGGCAGGGCCGGGAACGGCGGCGCGGGCATCCGCACCGGCGCCCCCCGGCTCCGCATCGCCGCGGACAAGCCTGCCCTCGGCATCCAGAGAAGCATTGGCCTCAAACGCCTGCTCGCCAAACGTAAAGTCCGCCAGCGAGATGAGCTCGTAGTCGCCCGGCTTGGAGTTGTCGAACACCAGGCGGTCGGCATCGAGCTGCGGCATGTCCAGAGCGTCGGTAGGCAGAATACGACGCAGCACGTCATAGGTCAGATCGGTCTCGACGTCGAAGGTCGGCGCCGTCACCTTGCCGCGGCTCACGCCGGCATCCATCGCCAGAATGACCAGCTCTCGCGCACGCGTCATGGCGACATAGAGCAAGCGAGCCCGCTCCTCGAGCGAAAGCTGCAGGTCGTCGTTACGCAGGCGGGCAAATGCCTCGGCGGGAGAGCCCGTCGCACAGACGTCCTCCATGAGCTCTGGCGGCAGCCACAGCGACGTGCCCTTGCCCTTAAACGCGTGCTCAAACTGTTTTTTGACGTCATCGCCCTTCACGAACGTGCCGTCCGCGAGTTTAACGCCGTCGAAGCGTGCCGGCAGCGCCACGACCTGCGCTCCGCCCTCGACACGCCCCATCTGAGCCGCACCGGACGATTTGCGCACGCCAAAACACTCGGCAACCGCTACGACCGGATACTCCAGACCCTTGGACGCATGCACCGTCATGATGCGCACCGCGCCGTCGCCCTCCTCGTTGAGCGCGCCCGGGGCCTCCTTGCCCGCCAAGAAGCGGTCGAAGGCGAGCGCGATGGAGCGCGGAGAATTGCCGAGCTCGGCCTCTGCCTCGGCCACGGCGTCGAGCGCCTTGAGCACGTTGGCGGCGATGGCCTTGCCCTCGGGACCACGCTGTGCCAGGTGCACGAACCAGCCGGAAGCATTGACCACGTCACGCGCGATGGCGGCGAACGAATCGCGCCCCACGCGACGCAGTGCATAGCGCAGCACCTCGCGGGCACGCGTCACGAGCGGCAGGTCCTGCAAGCCCGGTACGTCAAAATCGCTCATGATGCCCACATCGATATTGCGGCGCGACGTCTCGCCCGTCTGCTCGTCGAGCTTGGTCGCCAGTGCCAAGAACTCCTGCGCACCGAGCGCAAACATCGGCGAAGCCAGCAGCGGCATAAGGCCTTGGGCCGTATCGGCCGGATTGGCAAGCGCGCACACTAGGGCGCGCACCGTCTGCACTTCGGCTGCCTGGGCAAAGACCGAGCCGCCTGCGATCACGCAGTCGAGCCCTTGGTCGCGGAAGGCCTGCGCATAGACATCGGCGTTGGTCATGCGGCCCAGCAGCAGGACCATGCTGCCCTGGGGCTGTTTTTTATCGGCAAGCGCGCGGAAACGCTCGGCAATCGCACGAGCTTTCGCCTGCGTTCGCTCCTGCGTGCTGCCACCGGCAACGAAGACCGCCTGGCGGCGCGACGCCTTTGCCTTGAGCTTGTCCTTACGTTTGTCGCTCGGTTCAAGATCCAAGAACCCCTGCATCAAACCACCGGTGTCGCCGTCAAAGACGCGCGCTACGTAGCGCAACACCTCGTCGTGGCTGCGGAAGTTGCGTACAAGCTTGACGAGCTCGCCGGCGGGGGCATCGGATGCGACAGCCGTCTCGGGCGCAGCAGAGGAGCCCACCTTGCGCTCCTGGCGACGGAACACCTCGACCTCGGCACCGCGGAAGCGGTAGATCGACTGCTGCGCATCGCCCACGGTGCACAGCGCGCGCTCCCCCTCGCCCGTCAGATAGCGAATCAAATCGACCTGCATCTGATCGGTATCCTGGAACTCATCGATCATGACCATCTTAAAGCGGCCCTCATAGGCAGCTCGGATGGCAGGATAGTCGCGAAGCGCCTCGTATGCCATACGCAACAGATCGTTATTGTCGAGCGCGGACTGGCCGGCCTTGAGCGCGCGGTACTCCGCCTCCACAGCACGGGCAAGCCCCACCAGCGCATCGACCGCCGGACCGCCGCAGGCAAGCACGATATTGATAAACGCATCAGCCGCCTCGGCCTTGAGTAGCTCCACCTGCTCCTTAGGAAACGCCTTACTCGCCCGAGGCATGCTGCACGACATCATGAGTCGCGCCGCATCCTCCATGGTTTTGCCGCTCGCCTCAAACGCGTCGATGGCGTCGAGTGCTACCTGCGCTTTCTCGGTCGTGGCCTTGCTTGCGCCCAGCGCCGCACGATAGGCATCGGCAAGCGCCGAGGCGTCGGCCTGGCCACGCGCCACGCGCACATCGTCCATGCCGCCCGGAAGCTGGCTCGATAGCTCCAACAGGTCGCGCACCAGGCCTTTGATGGTGGTACCGGCGCCAAACGGCCCGCCCTCGCCCGCCATGGGATACCAAGCGTAGAGGGCCTTAAGCGAAGCGGCGAGCTCGGGCGCGGCATCGGGCGCCGTCGCGCGCCCCAGCACATGCTCGACAGCCTGATCCATAAGCTCATCGGTATCGGTGAGCACCGTGAATTCGGGATCGATGCCCAGCTCCAGCGCGTGCGCGCGCAGGATACGCGCGCACATGCCGTGGATGGTCGAGATCCAAGCGTCGTCGACCGTCAGGGCCTCTTCGTCCATGCCCTCTTCGATAAGCGCGCGGCGCACGCGGTCGCGAATCTCGGCCGCGGCGTCTTTGGTAAAGGTAATGGCGAGCACCTGGTCCAGATGCTCGACAAACGGACCGGATTCGGGCGAGAGTGCGTAGACGATGCGGCGCGTGAGGGTAAAGGTCTTGCCCGAGCCGGCACCCGCCGAGACAAACAGCGGGCGGTCGAGCGTTTTGACGACCTGCAGCTGTTGCGGCATCAAAGTCGAAAGATCCATGGTCTACACGTCCCTCCTTACAAACGTTCCTTGGTGGTTATACGAGCAGCGCGCATGCGCGGCCTGCGCCGACGTCGAATCGACAGCGGCGACGTCGCCCGCCTCGAGCTCGCGCAGGCGCTCGGCAATGCCGGTCTCCACGCGGTCGAGCAGCGCATCGAAGTCCATGTTGCCGCCCTCGCCCGGAAAGCCCTTCTTGAGGCCCGGGATGCGACCGTCGCCGCGATCTTCCTCGAGCAACTCGGCACTCGCCGCGCCGCGCAGCGCGGGCTTGCCGCCCTTGGTCGAAAAATAGAGCGCAGCACGGGTATCTAGGCCCAGCGCCCGGCGCATGGCCTGCGCATAGATAAGCGTCTGAGTATGGGGCGGTAGCCAGCGCGGGTCGTCGATGGGGGCCTCGCCCGACTCCTCGTCGCGCACCGTGGGGTCGGCGAGCTTAAACTCCTCGACACCCGAACGATGCTTGTAGTCGATTACGACGGCGCGACTCTCGGCGTCCACGTCCACGCGGTCGATGCGCCCGCCAAGCGGCCAACCAGCATACTCGACCCGGAGCTCGTTGAAGGCGAACTCAAGGTAGCGCGGGACAAAGGGGGTCAGCGCCTCGGCTTCATAGGTAAGTACTCCCTCCAGCTGCGGCAGAATCTCGGCCACCTGGCGCTCCTCCACCGGGGAGAGCGGCACCAGCGGACCCTCGGTACCGCGCTTGCCGGCATGCTCGGCCAAGGTCTCGTCAAAGACCTCGCGCAGCAGTTCCTGCGCGCGCGGCAGATTCATGGGCGTCACGCGCTCCATGCCCTCCTGCGGAAGACGCGCATGCAAGTGCTCCAGCACGTCATGGACAAAGTTGCCCTTCTCCATGTTGCCAAAGCCCGCATCGATGGACTGGGGCTTGACGCGATACGACACGAACCAGCACAGCGGGCAGGTGGAATAGGCCTCGATCTGCGAGGCGGACGTCAGTCGCGGCACGAGCGGCGCGTCCTCGCCCTCGCCATCGCGGCGGCGCAGGACCAAATACGGCACGGCCTCGGCACTCAGATGCTGAGGGGCTTCACAGGTCACGCGCTCGCGCTTGAGACCTTCGCCTGCCGCGGGATCGAAGTCCCTTACGATATCGCCCTCACCCACGCACTTCGCCTTGTCGGCGCCAGCGGCCTCAGCAGCGTCAGCGGCCTTGTCGGCGTCAGCGGCCTTAGCAGCTTCAGCGGCCTCGGCATGCGCCCGCAACTCGGTCCACACGGCAGCCGGATAGCACTCGCGCGCCTGGCGATCGTGCGTCACGCGCGCAAGCGCAACCGGGCCGCGTGTCGCCTGCATCGCGTGGCCAAAGCGCACGCGCAGCAAGGCCGCGGGCTCAAGCGTCACGCCCTCGCGACCAAGGCTCGCCGTCAGCGTGGCCAGCGGTCCCTCCTCGTGTGAGAGCGGATAGCTGTCCAGATCGACATCGGCAAACAGCACGGCATCGTAGCTGCCGGGGCGCAGAGCCGCCGCATCGGCAAGCGAACGTGGCGCACGGTCAACCTCGTAGGTCTCGTAATCGTAGGCGGTGCTACGCTTGTCCACCTTGGTGCGAATGCCATCGAGCACGGGCACGGTCGCGGCCTGCGACACGTCGAGCGCGCGGGCGCCATTCATAAGGATGTCGATGACGTGGCGCAGCAGGGCCACCTCAGCCTGGCGACGGGCTTGGCCATCCAAGCTGCCCAGCGAGCGATCGGGCAACGCCTCGGCAACGGCAAGCATGGCCTTGAGCGCCGTCACGGGCTTGTCACGCCATAGCGCCTGGAACACGTCCGAAACCACACACGGCACGTTCTTAAACCAGTTCTCGTCGCTCGCCGCCTTGCGCGCGCCCCTCACCTGGCCCTGAACGCTCTGCAGCAGGCTCTTGACGCCCGCGGTAGTCTTGCTGCGCGAAAGACGCATATTCTTATCGAACGTGCGCGCGCTGGCGGCGTCGGCACCCGAAAGCGGGCTGTAAATCCAGTCGGTAAGCTCCGGAGCGGGCCACCACTCAGTCTTAGAAGCTGCCCCTTCGTCGGCGGCCTTCATACGCTCGATCAGGTTGGCGAGCGCCGTGAACTGCCTGCCCGCAATGGATTGGGAAAACGCCGTGAACTCGGCCGTCTCGGCAGCAACGTGGCACGCCGCCAAACGAGCGGCAAGCTCGCCGAACAGCTGGGGTGCCCGGGCAGAAACAACGAGCACGCGTACGGGGTCGGCGGGTGTTGCAGCAACTTTATCGTCCTTGGACTCCTTGTGCGCTTTCACCAACTTATCGATGACGTCCGCATAAGCATGGGCACGGGCATGGGGGCCGGCGACCTCAATAAAGGCAGGCTGAGCAGCGGACTTGGAGGCAGTCTGGGGCGCGGCGGCGCCCTCCCCCAGCGGCGCGATCTCAAACAGCACACCGCGGACATCAAATGCCGCGGCAAGCTCCTCGCGCATCGCCGCTTGCTCGCGGGCAAGCAGCACGACAACCTCTCCCCCGTTGTTTGCCACGGCGGACAGCAGCTCGAGCAGGCTATACGTAAATGACGTGACGCCGCGCACGCAAACGGCGCGGGCGCACCCCGGCAGGTTGTCGGCCAAAGCGCCGGCCATAATGTCAGCCGCCTCGCAGGGCTCGACCATATCTCGACGGTCCAAACCGCGCGCATAGGCGCACAAAAGTTCAAACACGCGAGCCTCGGCGTCGCTTTTGGGCTTGGGCTTGCAAACGTTGTCGCAGCAACGCTCGGCACCTGTCCCTGCCACACCCGGCAGCACATCGCGAGCCATACGCGCGAGCATACGCACCGTGCCCTGGCTGCGCGAAAGCGGCTGCAGGTCGGCGTCGTCGAGACGCGCTACCATGTCCGAAAACAGCATCTGGCGCTGCAGGTTGTCGACGAAACCGCGCCCGTCGCCCAAAAGCTCCCAAAGCGAGCGAAGCCACGATGTAGGCGTCTTGTAGTCAATACCCAGCGAAACGCCGGCTTCCGCCGCATCATGACGGCACAGGTCGAGCTCGGCAAACGTTGGCGCCAGCAGCACGGCACGCCCGTGGCGGGCAATAAGGTCGGCAAGCAGCGCCGCCTCGGCATCGCTCAAATCCGCGCCGGCGTTGGTGGTATAGATTCGAACAGGCATGGTCCTCCACTCAAACCGTTCGCAATATTCAATGCTTTCATCCTACCCGCCCGCGCGGACAGATTTGCCCCACGCCAACAGATTTGACCCCTTGGAGACGGAGGAAAATGGATCACCGAGAAGGTCAGTCTAACCCAGTGATCCGTTTTCCTCCGTCCCCAAAGGATCAAAAAACCGCCCCCGAAGGGACGGTTCTGCGCAATTCGTTTTTACCGCTGGCCTACTCGCCATCCTCCAGCTTGATGAGGATCTTGCGATAGCCGCCGTACTCGCCGTTGAGTGCCTTGGACACGCGGCTCACCGTAGTGGACGAAGCGCCGGTGCGGGCCTGAACCTCAACATAAGGCTCGCCCTCGTCCAAATAGCGCGCAACCTGCAAACGCTGAGAAAGGTCGCAGATCTCGCGCGGCGTGCAGATATCGGTCAAAAACGCCTGGATATCCTTCTCGTCATCCAAAAGACTAAATGCGTGGACCAGCTGCTTGACATCAGGCTTGTCAAACATGTTCTCGATATTCATCGATCGCCGCCAAACCCGCCATAAGGCATCGAAGTTGATACTGACATCGGGCATCGTTCGCCCGTTCTATGCAATAGGGCAACGCCCGTGGCTTTTGCCCGTAGCAGTGTAGCACACCACCAAACTAAAGCGACAAGACTCTCTGCCAGCGGCGCGTTTTTCAGGACGAACGCCGTTTTGAAACCGAATGCGCACGTAAGCTCCACGAATATTTGAGACAATGGGCGGCCAAACAGAGCCGTGCCCGAGCATCTGTCCGAGTTGCAAAGGCATGTGCCTCTCACGCTCCCTCACCACGCCATGCGCAAGAAAGGATTCACACCATGCGCTTTATGCTCAACTGGCTTTTGACCTCAATCGCCATCGCGATCGCAACGTTTCTCGTCCCCGGCATTCAGCCCTTCGGCATGGCCGACGCCTGGGTCTGCTTTGCCTTCGTGGGACTGTTCCTCAACATCGTCGACTCGCTCGTTAAGCCGTTCCTGACGGTCATCTCGCTGCCACTCACTATTATCACGCTTGGTATTTTTCAGCTTGTGGTCAACAGCTTTATGCTCGAGCTGGCCAGCTACCTGTCGGTCAATCTGCTGGGCGCGGGTATCTCCATCGCCAGCTTTGGATCGGCGTTTATGGGCAGCATCCTGGTATCCATCATGCGCAGCATTCTCGACAGCATCGCCCGGAACTAAAGCGACCGGATACGGACCGCCACAACACGCCAAAACGAAGGCCGTCCATCGCAACGATGGGCGGCCTTGCCATTTG
>OODE01001071.1_pt1 | contig 19708 bp, 20 predicted proteins | sample 1671771 | NCBI WGS metagenome assembly OODE01 (sample SAMN06348191, study PRJEB24527) | human gut metagenome | biome: human gut; feature: ankylosing spondylitis patient; material: feces | host: Homo sapiens | place: China | collected 2015-10 | reverse complement strand
AAGCAATCAAAGACAAATCGCAGACAAATGCAAATATATTTCCTCCATTTTGGGGATTTCTAATTCGTTGTAAATAAAGGCCATCTGCCACTGCCTGTATTGCTCGCGCAGCATTTAGTGCATGTATTTCATAAGAAAGTCCCCCATAAATCCCCTCATAATATTTTTCATGTCCAGTTTCTCTCATCATCTCTCGAAAGTTCTGTACATTAGTTCCGATTTCATACCATTGAATATGTATTTTGTTGATATTTTTTCGTTTCTTTTTCTTCCAGTATTTTCGTTTGGACTCTATGGCTTTCTCTCTGGCATCAGCCACTTCCTTAAACAGCTCATTTGTATCTATCAAATGCTGAAAAGCATCTTTTTTTCGCTGAAATCTTTTACTATCTTCCGTAAACTGCGCTTCACCCAGTAGTTTAATTGCATTTTTACTCTTTTCGGATTTTCTGGCAAAAAGCTTTTCCCCTGTCTCAATTTCTTTATAATGCTGTTCCAGATAATATGCAGCAGCCCTCTTTCTGGTATCTTCTTTTAAAATAAATTCCAGACCTACGGTGTTTTCAAGCAATGTCCTTACAATAACTTGCATCGGCGAAAAAGCTCCTGCATCTATAAGAATATTGAGTGCATCTAGCTGTTCCATTATTTTCCTGAGAAAAAGGCATATTACTGTGTCTACAAATTCATCCTGTGCAGATGTTCTTGCAGTAATCTCATTTATGAGTTCCCCATATTTTATTATAATAGAAGCAAGCACCTCACTCGCTTCCTCAATTATTTTCTTATTATCCTGATCTTCTTTAATGTTATAAAACATATTGCCAAAGAGTTTTAAATAATTGTCTTCCATGTTTCTCCCCATATAGATACTTTACGTTTTTCCCTCCTTTATTTTATCAGTTTTTTCTGATAAATGCTACCCTACATCTTTAATTCTGCACAACAAAAAAAGGCAGTAACACCCTTTTGGTTAGGATATTACCGCCCTTTCACACTTCAAATACTGCGTATTCTCTAATTGAAGCCCTGCTTCATTCCACGCAATCCATTTTCGTACTGTATTCTTGAAAAATACCAGATTTTACCCTGGATTTTTCTGCAGATATGATTTTCAAACAAATAGCATTCACTGCACAATTCTGGATTATCCCGTCTCCATCCGCTTTTTTCCAGAAATTCCTCTATATTTTCATATACTTCAATGCAGCTTTCTGCAAGCAGTATTTTTTCCACCTCCTGCTCCTTCAGATAAAGTCCAAATTCCTTGGCAAGCAGAACTCTGAATCCATAGCTTCATATACCTGCTCATCCAGTATCTGAAATTCCTGCTGCTGTTTTTCCCACTTTCGGTACCAGTCCGGAATATGATCCACAACCTTTTCCATCTTCAGTTTTCCGGCATCTGCATGTTCCGTATAATCCATTTTCTTAAACCGAAGCACATTGTGTCCTCGGATGATCAGGATTCCCTGATCCAGCGGATAACGAAGGATCTCATCTGGCAAAAGGAGCTGCCGTTTTCCAATGGAACGTGATTCCGAATATTCCGGCACATAGTCTGTGGCACGAATCGTAAAAAAGTTCTTTCGGATAGAAGCAACTGAAACTGTAATCTCACCGATCCGGTCACTGTAGTAGGTAGCGGTTGTCATATCATTACAGCCCAGAAAGATTGAGAAATCACAGCCGCCAAGGATCTCTTCCCACTGGTTATCCGGATAACGGTTCTGAAGCTGTGGAATATTCTGAAACAGGATGCTCATGCCTATCCGCCGGGATCTGGCCGTAGCCAGTTTCTTTTTAAAGTCTGGAACAACACCGATATTTGGAAATTCATCCAGTATAAAACTTACCGGTACTGGTAGGACACGTTCTTCCGTTCTGTCAGCCAGACGAACCAGCTTGATACTTAAAAATGACGTAAACAGTGTAGCAAGCATATCGTATGTAGAATCCTGATTCAAATGCAAAAATTTGATCCTTTAAAGAAGTATTCTTTTCGAAAGGCACGTGATTGGAAGTATCCGCTATGGTGCTCTTTAGCAGTCAATGCTTATCTGGACTGGCTTAGGAGAAGCTTCCATAGTGAAGGTACCATTAGGTCCTATAAATATGTTGTATACAATTTTTGTGATTTTCTTTTGCTAAAAAAGTTAAGTTCATTTGAAGATCTAAATCGAAATCTGATAAATGAATTTCTTAGGATTGATCTGCATAGCACGGTAAATGGCACCTCTGGAAGAAATAGCGTTTTACGTCAATTCATAACATTTCTGGAAGATAATAATTATCTTGCGGATCAAACAATACATGGCGTAATACCGGCAAAGCTTGCTCACCACAGAAAAATCATTACAATATTGTCAGATGAGCAGATATCATGTATAAATGAATACCGTAAAACATGTACAAGTATTTTGAAAAACAATGCTGGTATAGAGCGTGTTATAGATGCATTGGGGCACCGGGATTCAACAACAGTAAATGTATATCTTACATACGATGAATTGCATATGAGAAAATGTGCACACTCTCTCAAAGAGATGTCTATTCCGATGGGAGGTGCAACCAAATGATTCTTGAAGAATATGTTTTTACCAGTTGTTTTTTGAATGATATACAGGGACTAATTGAGCAGAAAAAGCAGTCGGGTTATATCTATGATTCAGCGAAATACATCCTTATACAATTTGACAAGTTTTGTGTAGAGAAGCATATCGATAGGGCAATCATAACAAAAGAATTATCGGACACATGGCTGTCTTATCATGCAGATGAAGCAAAATCGCGCCGTGCAAGCCGTATGAGTGTGCTGCGGCAACTGGCCCAGTACATGAATTCACAGGGCAGTGAATGCTACATTCCCTCAAAATTTTCCGCCAAAAGTTATCGAGTTCCATATGTTATGAATGAACGTGAAATTAGGGAATTCTTTACAGTAGCAGATGATTACATCCCAAAGGTGAATGCCGATCGTTTTAGCATACTGGCTGAGGAATATAAAGTACTGTTTCGCTTTATTTATTGCTGTGGATTACGTGTATCAGAAGCACGTAAATTAAAACTGGAAGATATAGATTTTGAAAGAAAAACAGCTCTAATACTACGCTCGAAAGGGGATAAGGATAGGTTGATCTATATCGCAGATGATGTATGCAACATGTGTCTGGATATGCTGGATTTATTGCATGATAAGTATCATTTTTACTCAGAATATCTGTTTCCATCATCTGATCCCAATACCCCCTTGCAGGTGGCATCTATAAACAAAAAATTTCAGGAATTCTGCAATAATATTGTATATATATGTTTTTAATGAAGATATTTGATATGCATTACCAACTAAATAAAGGAAATTCAGTATTCCTACTTCATACTCAGTTACACGAACCAATCCAAAATTTTCATTTAAGTTCAAATCATGTTCACATGTTAAAGACAAAAGGACTTCTCTTGTCTTATAAGAAGGATTTTTCTCAAACTTTTCCACACATTCACATAATGTATCTAAAATCTGTTCACGCGCATTCGCTGTCCATTTTTCTGGCTTCTCAGCTGTTTCTTTCTCATAATACATTTCACTGCCCTTCCCTTCATATAAAATTAAAAGCAATTCTTTTCATCTTGAATCAAAATCAACATGATTATATTATATCCTCAGAATCTGCTTTTTTCCAGCAAAATAACGCCCCAGCCATAAAGCCAGAGCGCTACATACTTTCCATATCAAATTACCTTAAACTTTTTCTGTGCCATCGACTTTTCCTTTATAATTTATCAGTCTCCAAAATTTCTTTTTTCGAATCTTAATTTTCTGCTCTTCAGCACTATATTCAGCTTGATAAAAAGTAAAATCTGATAATTCGTCCTTATGCTTTATCAGCTTATCCAGAATCTGTTTTTTATCATATTCACTGGTTCTGATTCCAAAGATAACACCTTTCAAAAGGTTCCAATCAAATGACATATTCTGCTTTTGAGGAACATCAAATTCACCAAATGTATTTGACACAGCTACCCTAAATTCCTTTTCATGTTCCCAGTTTTTTGTCTTGCGATAGGTTTTCGCATCATAGATCTTCCAGTAACGTTTTCTCCATTCCTCTACATCAGAAAATGCTTCATAACAGGAACTGACGCCGTCTACTCCAAGTAACCATTCTCTTATTTGAACCATAGTCAATCGTCCTAATGTCTGGAAAAAATTACATTCAATGGACTCTCCACCATAAGAAATTGCTCTTACATCAAGAGGAATATGTCGCCCTCCTACCTTAAGTTTTGCCTCGTCACCTGTATCATAAATCAGACATACACCCTTATGACAATCTGCATAGTTTCCCCACATAGCAGAATTATCATTTTTTTTAGAAAAACAAACAACATAGCTTTTGGGGTATATCATATCCCTCAACTGAGCCACAAACACTTTTGGAAAATCAGCCATAACAATTAACCATTTTCTATGCTGTTGAACTACTGAATTGCCATCATTATTATATATTTGTTCTTCAGAGCCTTTACCATGAAGAAATATGTCGTTTTCTGCACCTTTCATTATATAGGAGAATTCCTTCATTTCCTCGAATATTTCTTCCATAGATTCAATTGTCTGGACACGCATTTTTTCATTAGAAAAGACTTTCTTTATTGCATCTACTAATTTTTCCACAGAAAGTGAAAAATTAAGAAGTTTAATCTGTTTCTCAGCTTCCTCTGCAGGTACAAATTTATTTTTCTTAAATTCTTCCAGACACCTAATTAGTGCATTATTATGAATATAAAAAAGAATATATTGAAGTTCCTTTTCTGATACTTTCAAACAATTGTCACCATAAACTCCTGCCAGATTTTGTACATCTGTATCCGTTATGAACTCTTCTCCTAATTTCAATAAAATTTTCTCAAAAAAGTTATTTTTATAGCAATGAACATCTGCAACCAAAGTACCATGATATAACGTTTCATCATCGGCTTTCAGAATATAGAGTTTCAGTGCACGCGCTACGCTATATATATAATGTCTGAACAATCCCTCCCAGGCCATCTTATCTCCCTGCCAGAAAACACGTACAAACCCTTCCAACGGATCATTTAACTCTTCTTTCGATGCAAAATGAAAAGTGCCATTTTCAATTTCTAATAATGCACTGCTTATTGAACGGTAGTGGTATAATTTCATTTTTTCCTTCTTTCGATAAATTATTCAAATAGTTATGATGAAGTCTGCTCTTCATAAACCATGGATTGACATGCAGCTTCCTATACGAAAGCTTAATACCTATCTTCTATTTTTTCTTTGTGAATATCCATTTAGGTATTATTACCGTCTCATAACCAACTCTCTCACTTCGAACATGTAGCAAAAAATCTATCATACCAGATAAGGAATGTCAAAACTGTCCAGATTTTACGGCTGTTATCTGCCTTTTTCTCTTTGTGCTCTTTCAGAAGTAAAAGAAGCTTATCTGTATGAAAAAACTCTTCTGCTTCTTTCGAGGTAAATAACTCCTTTACCCTCTGATACCAGTCATCCTGCCGCAGCCACACACGGATTGGAATTGGAAAACCAAGTTTCCTACGTTCATCGGTTTCCTGTGGAAGAAATTCTGAAACAGCTTTACGGAAAATATATTTGGTTGTACCCGCTGCAATCTTGGCTTCTTTCGGAAGCTTTGCTGCAAAGTCAAAAACTTCTTTATCCAGAAATGGTACCCTGACTTCCAATGAATGTGCCATGCTCATTTTATCTGCTTTCTGCAAAATATCGCCAGGAAGCCAGTAGCTCAGATCTACAGACTGCATTTTTTCCATGTCTTGAAGTAATCCTCTGTTTTCTGACTCAAGTTCTTCAAAAAATGGTCTTAAATATTCCTGTGTGGAAGGTCCTGTTACTTTATTTTTCAAAATCTGCGCTTTCTCTTTTTCACGGTAAATATATGCATTTCCGATGAAACGTTCTTCCACTTTCATTCCTGCACGGATAAGGAAATCTCGTCCCTTCACATCCGGCAGCTTTGCAGCCAGTTTTCCAATTACACGTCTGACACCAAATGGAATCCAGGCAATTTTTTTCAATGATTCCGGTTCTCTGTAAATATTATATCCACCGAAAAGCTCGTCTGCTCCTTCTCCTGAAAGAACAACCTTGACATGACCTGCCGCCTCTTTTGAGAGAAAATAGAGTGCAACGGCGGAAGCATCAGCAAGGGGCTCATCCATATGATACATAACATCTGGAAGGGCATCCCAGAATTCCTGCTTGGATATGATTTTCACATGGTGTTTCAAACCTGCTTTTTCTGCCACTTTGGCAGCTTTGTTTACTTCACTATATCGGTCTCCCTCATCAAACCCCACTGTAAATGCCTGATCTGCACCGGAGGAAGATGCCAGATAACCGGAATCCACTCCCCCGGATAAAAACGCGCCGACTTCCACATCACTTAACATATGGTGCTCCACTGAATCCTTTAAATTCTCTGCAAGCTGATTCCGCAGCTGCTCCATATTCGTCTTACGGTCCCATTGAACTGGTGCAAGCTTTGTTTTGAAATAAGTCTTTATCTCATAGTTTCCGTTTTTATATAAAAGCATATGACCTGGCATAAGCTTATAAATCCCCCTGAAAAAAGTTTCTTCCAGAGGGGAATATTGAAATGACAAATACTGCTCCAGTGCCTTCTGATTTACTTTCCTTTCATAGCCTGGAAATGCAAGGATACTCTTAATTTCAGAAGCAAATACAAAGTGTCCATCTATTTCGGCATAGTACACAGGCTTAATTCCGAAGAAATCCCTTGCAAGCATCAAACTCTGCTCCTGTTCATTCCATACAGCAAACCCAAACATTCCCCTGAGCTTATTCAGTGCCTTCTCCCCATACAGCTGAATAGTATTTACCAGAACCTCCGTGTCAGAATGAGTACAGAAAGAAATGCCGAAATCCTCAAGTTCTGCCCGCAGTTCCTTATAATCATAGATTTCTCCATTAAAAACAATATGAAGGTTTCCGTCCGTACTTTCCATAGGCTGCTGCCCATCTTCTAAATCAATAATACTAAGTCTTCGAAAGCCCAGCGTAATCTTCTCCCTGCAAAAAGAGCCCTCACTATCCGGGCCCCTATGCTCAATGGCTTTCATCATCCTTTCAATTACTGTCTTCTGATCCTGTCTGTAACCTGTAAATCCACAGATCCCGCACATTTCTTCCTCCGTATCCATTTGATGTAGTTTAGACACTGCAACGACTTTTGTTACAGTCCAAAATTATTTTTACCGATATTTTATCATAAAAATGTCTGTTTGTTGTAAAATAAAAATGTCTTTCTTATCAAATACTTATATTTCAAAATAGCTTTTATATCTCATATAACATTTTATAAAAAAAGAAATGTTTTCCATTCCCTTATTTGCTTACGGAAAACGTTTCTTTTCATTTACTCTTCATGAAGATTTCCGTTCTCATCAATCCAGGTTCCGTCTCCGTTATTGTAAAGGACTCTGGATTCTTCATCACCTTCACCTGCTGCTACAATTTCCATTCTGTTCATCAGAGGTGTATTATTCCAAAGAACAAGCATAATATCCAGTTCTGATTCTGGAAGTCTCTGATATGTTTTTTTCACGCTCTCATTCTCCCTCTTTCTACAAATGTAGGAACGATTTTATTATATCATATCAGTCTATTTCTGTATAGCTGTTTCCATTCTCATCAGAGATTTCGCTTTTAGTTTGTTACTGTTCAAAGGTATGTATAAGTCATTGTAAAAAGTGACGAAATTATTTTTTTTATTTTGTGGATAATTATCTTCAGCAGAAAAAACTGTATTTATAGTTTTTTCTGCTGTTCTTTTTCACAAAAGTTATACACCGAATCCTATCCATTCTTTCAGACAGAGGCCTTATATCTACTCATTTCCAATCTTATAATGGAGATTTATCCACAGTCAGATTGCCCAATGGGTCATTTCCGGAAATTCGCTTTTTTCCTGCATTTCTGCTATACTTTTTTCAAGAAAGAGAGGTTGTTTTTATGGAGATTGATTTTATACAGGAACTAAAAAAACGTGATGAACTTCTTGACAGCTATCTCAGGCAGATCGAGATCCAGGAGGAATTCATCCAGAAACAGAAAGAGCTGATCGAATATCTCGAGGATCATATCTCAAAGATCACAGATATCGTCAGCAGTGTTTAGCAGGACTGTACCGGAGGAAAACGTATGCCTGATACTTATGATCATATCACTCTCATGTGTCGGCTGAAAGCTGCACAACGCAGAAACAAAGAACTGGAATCTGGTGAAAGATATATCCAGTTAGAAGAACTTCATCAGAAAGAGTACAACGTTTATGAACATAAGATTGAGAAGCTGAAAAAAGAACTTGCAGATGCGTACAAAGAAACGATCCGTGTGCGCAATTACTGGTTTCAGGTACTGGAGGATATGCTCCGGGAGTTTGAAAAGGCACAAAAAAGGTCCGCGCAGGAACTCCGAAAAATGGAGATCCGTGCACTGAATGCAGAAAAACAAAGAGATGATGCACTGGATAAAGCAGCCGTTTTCAGACATCAGTTTTATGAAGCGGCATCCAGACTGGAACAAGAACAGGGAAAGAATCTGAAACTACGGGCACAGATCAACCGTGATTATGAAAACTCTTCTATTCCTTCTTCAAAAGCAGTACGACGTAAAAAGATCACAAACAACAGGGAAAAAACAGGCAGAAGACCAGGCGGGCAGCCCGGCCACAAAGGGCACTGCCGGAAAAGACAGGAGCCTACACAGCCAGTTATTCTTCTTCCACCTGAAGAAGTGCTCGAAGACTGTGCTTTTAAAAAGACTGCCAGGACCATCGTAAAGCAGATGGTAAGTATCCGTATGGTCCTGAATGTAACGGAATATCATGCAGATGTTTATTATAACAGTCATACGGGAGAACGTGCACATGCAGCATTTCCAGACGGAGTTATCGATGATGTGAATTATGATGGCAGCATACGGGCATTTCTGTTCCTTCTGAACAATGACTGCTGTACATCCATTGATAAGAGCAGGGCATTTCTGTCCGACCTGACGGGTGGAAAACTGAATATTTCCAAAGGCATGATAAGCAGACTAAACCGGAGTTTGCTTTAAAAACTGAGCCTGAACGCAGGTCTGCCTATGCAGATATGCTGCTTTCCCCTGTTATGCATACAGATTGTACAAATGCCAGGGAAAACGGAAAGAGCTGCCAGGTATATGTCTATGCAACACCGGACGGAAAAGCCCTGTACTTTGCCCGCGAGAAAAAGGGACACGAAGGAGTAAAGGGTACGGTTACAGAAGACTATCAGGGGATCCTTGTCCATGACCATGATATTACCTTTTATAATTATGGAGCAGATCATCAGGAATGCCTTGCCCATGTACTGCGGTATCTGAAAGCCAGCATAGAGAACGAACCAGACCGTACCTGGAATAAAAAAATGCATGCACTGGTGCAGGAAATGGTCCACTTCCGAAATGGATGCCGGCAGCCACACGGACCAGATCCGGAAATGGTCTCCGGATTCGAAAAACGATACCGTGAGATACTGGAAACTGCCCGGAAAGAATATGAAAACATTCCGGCAAATGATTATTATAAAGACGGGTACAATTTATTCCTGAGAATGGAGAAATACATGCACAACCATCTGTTGTTCCTGCATGATATCCGGGTACCTGCCACGAATAATGAAGCCGAAAGGCTTCTAAGGAATTATAAGCGGAAACAGGCGCAGGCCGTGACATTCAGAAGTTTCGAAAACATCGATTATCTCTGCCAATGCATGAGCATGCTTGTTTTGATGCGCCTTGAAGATCCGGCCAATATATATGACAGAGTGTCCAGAATATTTGGATAAAGAAAACCGATGGCTTTGACTGTTATCAGTCTACACCATCGGTTTTCTCAAGTCCAGCTAACCCTTGAACAGTAACTTAGTTTTTTGGCTCGTGCATTTTTATAAAAAATATCAGGCGTTTTCCTCCGGTCAGTTCCCCTTCATCCTTTTCCGCTCCGTCCCTCGACTTCAGCATTTCCTGCCCCAGGATCACATGCGGTTGCTTTTCCAACAGTCATGCAGACCACACTTCGGTGGAAATATTCCATTTCACCTGCACGGTTTTTCCGGGTAAGGCAGTCCGGACAGGATTTTTTTGTGCTGCTGAACAGTTCCACCTCATCAATTCCGGCCACCACATATTCACCAATGGTCCCCTCCCGGAATACACGGTTCTTTTTTAGTGTATCGATCGGCTGAACCGTATCAAACTTATTATTCCAATAGCTGCAATCAAAAGCAGCAACCAGCTATATTTAAGCCTTGTACATATAAAAATGCACAGGAACAGTAACAGGCAAGAGCCGATCACATTACAGTTAACCATCCGGTCTATTACTTTACCTGTGCATGAGTTCACTATCATATCTCAATTTGCGCTTTTTATTCTGAGTATCTGGATGAAGCAATGCATTTTCACGTATTCCGCTATCTTTCAAAGCCTTTGGATAAAAAACGCTTCCTCAGGAATTTTCAGGACGCATTGGCTTATTACAACACTATGACTCAAAAGATTCCGATAGAAACTCATGATGGAATATATACTGTTCCATATTCCCATATTATTGCCATTGAAGCTCAGGTAAGAAAGGTGATCATACATACGATAAAAATATTCCGAATTTAAAAATACCTATCTTCTGTATCTTGAAAGTATGAGGTAAAACTATAGGGGACATGTAATCTTGCTATTTTTCAGATTCGTAGTCAAGGCGATTGTTATGTGGCATTACTCATCCAGCCTTTTTCTGCCAAAACACTCTGGCAAAATGAGAACTGGTTGCATTTGTCTGCTGTATTGTACTTTATTTCTGTTCTCTCTTATAGATAAAGTATGGAACATACATTATCGTATACGAAATATTTTTTCTTACTCTTTGACTATTTTCCGAAGTATTCCATCTTCCATCTCATATACTTCATCACATAGAATCTCTATATCCTCCCGATTATGACTTGCCAGTATAATCAGCCTATTTTCATTCTTCATCTTCAGCAAAAGCTCCCGGATTTCTGCTACACCATTTTTATCAAGGCCATTCATTGGCTCATCCAAGATCAGGATTGGTGGGTCTTCCATAATAGCCTGGGCAAGTGCCAGCCTCTGCCGCATACCAAGCGAGAATTTTCCAACCGGGCGTTTCAATTTCGAATCAAGTCCAACTGTGTTTAACACTGAATGCAGATATGATTTATCTGGTCTATTTCGTATCGTGTACAGAAATTCAAGGTTATGGTAAGCACTCCAGTTTCGTAAGAACCCAGGATCTTCGATAATGATACCTGCTTCTGTAAGCATGTCCTTATCTTTTCCCATTACTTTTCCATTTACAGAAACCGTTCCTTCATCACAGGACAGAAAGCCACAGATCGTCTTAAATAAAACTGTCTTCCCGGATCCATTATGTCCGACCAGCCCATATATCCGACCACTTTCACATCTGAGCGTGACATCCTTTAAGACTTTATTGTTCTTAAAATTCTTATTGACATGTGATACCTCTATGATATACTTTTTTTCATTCACAGCAGTTATTCCTCCTATATATCCTCGTTTTCCCAGTTGAACTGCATATATCTGATCTTATGCATGATAAGACCAGTCATTATAGTTATCCCGACTAACAGGAAGACTACCATATATGACAGGGACGGTAACCAGTAATAGGTATGATCTACTGTTGCGATTCTTGCTAACTCTGCCCATACGGTGGGGACAAAACGGGCCAGTTTGTAACAGATTAACGGATGCATATTTAACACCGGAAACAAGGCAATCGCCAGCGCAAGCCCTCCGGCAACCGCAATAATCTTGTTAATGTATAAGCTAAACAAAAACATCAAAACACCAACAAATGTGCAGATCAGAGTACAGAGCAGGATTTCAAGCAAGATAAGTTCAATGGGCGTATATTCTGAAAAGATATCATAATAAATGAGCACACTGCTCTGGTATTCTGAAAGAGCATTTGTAGTTGCCGCAGTTCTCAGCAGCTTTCCCCATTCATTGCTCCATTCTACTTTTGGCAGTAACACAAGGATTGTACAGGCAATCGTTATCAGCACCATTATCAGTGAACGAAAAAAAATCCCCCCTATCTGCCCCAATCCCCATTTCTGCTGTCCAACCCGGATTGCATGATACATGCCCGATATACTTGACGTTGCCAGATCAGATGTCCAGGGAAGCTGTAGCCGTAAATACATGACAAATAAAAGTGTTCCTAAAATCATTGTTATTATGGAGGATACATAGATCACGATTACTTTTGAAAGCACATATTTTTTTAAATTTCCCCGTCCAATACTGTACCGTAGATATTTATTTTCAAGATCTTCACAGAATACAGCAGCAAAAGCAGAAGCACAAAACGCATATGCAATCATCTTCCCGGACATTTCAACCGCATATATATAAGTGTCCATAACATTAAAATTTACCATGCCAATTTTCCAGAGAAAAAATGAAAGAGACTGCTACACCGGCTATCGCCAGATACAGAGGATATTTTTTAGCAATCGCCTGAAATCTGTTTTTAGGTATCTTTCCTTTTCCATTCAATCATCCCCTTGTTTATTCAGAAGAGTATATATAGCGACCACCAGAATCATAAAAATAATTGGTATCCCAGTGGCAAAGAATTTTCTGTTTTTCGCTTTTCTGTTTTGTTTGGATGTGATAATATCTCTGCTGTTCTCTAAGATTTCATTTAATTTTTCATATGGAACCGGCATATTGCGGATTGCCCGGTATATTTCCTTTTCATAATCATTCGGTGCTTCTTCTATACACCTGTTCAGTTTTTTTCTTTCTTCCACTACATAGTAGGGAATTGTTGAACCATCCATACCAACTCTCCTTTATGATGGCAAATTAATTTCTTTGCCTGTTTCTGCATTGACCAGCATTACTGTTTTGTTGCTGCCATTTTCTATCACTTCAAAATACCATATCGGTTCTTCTGCATACTTCTGATCTTCACCAGTGTAAACACGTTCATATAATTTTGCTCGTGTAACCTCATAATTTACATCGTTTAACATGTTGTCATATTTTTCCTCTACTACTGATGCAATCTCATCAAAAGGTTTCAGAGTTACCGTATTCTGTTCATTTTTAAAGTTGTAGATATAATCTATCGTTAAACTCTCCAGTCCACGAGCAGAATAAATGGCCTGTACAGGTGCATTATCTGGAGAATCATCTGACATTTGCTTTGCTACGCTCATCAATTCATGGAATACTGGAATCCCGGTATTTTCCTGATAGGCATAGATAAAATAAGCTTCATCTTCTGACGTTGGTTCGTTCGTTTTTCCTTTTTCTAATAAACCATTATTTAATTCCTGATCCCTTAGTTTTTTCATTGCATCTACACTTAACGGAATCGCCTGGAAAGAGAGATTTTCCGTGTCATATCCGAGTTCATTCATATCTTTTTTTATTTCTGAAATGTATTTGTCTTTATCAAGAGAAACGGAATCACTTGAAAACAAATCTATATAGTCCGACTGCTGAACTCCAAGATATGCATAAAGAGAAGATGTAGCACTCGTCCATGTAATGTTGTAGTCTAAATAGAGACTTGCTCCATCAGAAAATGTATAACTGATAATTTCGCCATTATCTCCATCATATTGTTCTTTATTAGATATCTCTTTTCCTTCAGCGAGCAGGGAATACGCTTTATCTTTGTCATAGCTATGTACACCTTCTATGGTAGTTTTTTGGATTGTTCTGGTATTCATATTTTCCGGTAATTCCAATGTACAGTTAAATTTAACTTTACCAGATTCTGATTCTGCATTATATGTATCAGGGAAGGTGTCTTTGACCTCAGAATCATCACTTTCCAGCATATCCACAACATTGCTTTTTTCAGAAGATACCTGTTTACCGCATCCGGAACTTATGGTTGCGACTCCTAACATACAATGCCATTCAGGTTTCCTTCATATCGGTACACATAATACTTTCGTTTTTTGCCTGTCACAAGGTCAAATACCTTCTCTGTTACCGATAATCCAGCAGCAAGTTCGCTGAGCTTCTTTTTCATTCCTGACGGGTACAGCAGGCGGTTTGTTTTTAAAGCTCCAATGGTATGGAACCCCTTCTGTACAAATGTGTTGATCATTTTTTCAGAAACATACCAGCAGTCACCAAGGAAATACGCATCTTCAATTGGATGCAGAGCCTGTGACGAAGGCTTTGTCTTTGAAGCTATGGTATCATCCACAATACAAAAAACAGGCTTTCCGGTGCGCTGTGCTTCTGAATAAATAATTTCAACTACAGAGGATTTCAAAGCATTTTCCAGTAGGGTATCATCCCATTTCCCGGAATTGAGGAAATGTGCGATGGTAGTTCTATGGCAGGAACTGTTTTATGCAAAGTCGGTAGTCTTTCCATGGTAACCTGAGATAAAGATACTGATCAGGATACTCATGAGATGACCGATCACTCTGTTCAAAAAAGATCTGCATAAATTTAATTTCTTAAACTGGTGTGAATGTAGAATGACGTATAGTATTTGCGATGGACACCTTCTTTCGTAAATGTTGCAATGTTTGTTTACTTTCATTGTACAACACAAACGATTTAAGGTGTCTTTTTTATTCAAAATCACGAACTTGCTCATTTATAGCTTAAAAGCGAAATCTCTGTTCATTGCATAGGAAGGAGAATTCTTGCTATATATTATGTTAAATCCTGCATAAGCTTTGACATACATCTCACCTCACTTCTCATCTACCTCAATTGTGTCCATCATTGCTATTTTTAGTATATCATTTCACATAAAAAAAGTACAGAACAAGCGAATATTTGTTCTGTACTTTTTATAAGTTCTATTCTATCAGACCTCCACCTCAAACGGCAGCCGATCGAGGATGTCTTTCTGCATATCCACTCCCGGGTAGACTTCGATCAATTTCAGGCCTTTGGGGGTGAGGCGGAAGACGCAGCGTTCTGTTACGTAGAGGACTTTCTGGCCGTTTTCGATCGCGCGTTTTGCGGAGAAGCTGATGCTTGAGACGTTCTCTACAAATTTAGGGATCTCGCCTTCTTTGTGGATGGTTACGACACCCTTTTCCTGGGTAACTTCCAGACCTTTGGCGTTGAAAGTCATGCAGAAAACTACGGTTGGGGTCTTGGCTGTGATATTGGCAAAGCCACCGATGCCTGCAAAGGCCCCTGTTCCTCTGTGGGCATTGATATTTCCGTAACGGTCTGCCTCCAAACCGCCCATAAAGCAGATATCCAGCCCACCGTTGTCGTACAGGTCAAACTGGTTTGCCATATCATAAACGGAAGCGGCACCAATCATTGCCCCAAATGCTTCGCCCGAAACAGGAAATCCCCCGATTCCTCCGGACTCCACCGTGAGCGTGATCATATCGAGCATCCCACTCTTTCGCGCATATCTGGATACCATTTCCGGAATTCCGATTCCTATGTTTACAATATCATCCACTCGCAGCTCTTTAGCGGCTCTTTTTCCTATGATATTTGCCGGAACGTTGTTTTTACGCTGCTTCTGGGAGAGGTCATTGATCTTCTCATTCCAGGTATGCCATTCTTTGTACGGGATCTCAAAACTTCCGGTAAGTGCCGTGTATGCTTCATTTCGCTCCTCCGGCTCTGCCACAACGATCGCATCGACCAGACAGCCCGGAATGATGGCGTTACGCGGACGAGACGGCGTGTCTACGAGACGATCCACCTGTACGATGACCTTTCCACGGTTTGCTTTGACCGCCTGACAGATGGACAGTGCGTCGCCGGACATGAACATATCATCAAAAGTGATATTTCCTTTTCTGTCTGCAGCAGTTCCCTTGATCATGGCAATCGTGATCTTTGGAAGTTTATAATAAAGAAATTCATCCCCATCCACTTCCACATGCTTCACCAGTGAATCATCGATGGAAATTCTGTTGATCCCCGGTCCTTCTCTCCTCGGATCAACAAAAATATCCAGTCCGACTTTGGACAAAGCTCCCGGAAGACCGCCTGCCTGTGCACGGATTGCATGAGAAATACACCCAAGCGGCAGATTATACGCCTCAAATCTGTCCTCCAGCACCAGTTTTTTGGTGCTCATCATCGCGCCAAAATGACCGCAGATCAGCTTGTCCACCGCACCTTCCCGAATATATCCTTCCGCATTATGTTCGTCATCCCAGACACCAAATCCGGCACTGGATACGATCGTCAGATGCGTCGGCGACTGCATTTTCTGATATCTTCGGTATAATGCCTCGTGGAGTTCAGTCGGGTTTTCGATCCCTACAAATGAATTCACGCAGATACAGTCCCCGTCCCGGATCAGACGGATGGCTTCATCTGCATTCATGATCTCATACATACTTATTTCCTCTCAAATACGGTCTCGCCGCCAAGGATCGTCATATCCACCTTCGTGGTCTTGATCTCATCCGGGTCGATCTCATAGAGGTCTTTCTCAAGCACAACAAAATCCGCGTTCTTTCCAGTCTCGATCGTACCGTTCTCATCCTCTGTGTATGACGCATAAGCAGCATATTTTGTAAAAAGTTTCACTGCCTCATCTACTGTCAGGCGTTCCGACGGGATCCAGCCCTCTTTCGGCTCGCCGTTTATATTCTTGCGGGTCACGGCAAAATAGATGTTTTCCATTGCATCGAAACTTACCACCGGTGCATCAGAGCCGCCGGATGCATGGATGCCGAGATCCAGCATGGTCTTCCATGCATAAATACCTTCCATACGATGTGTTCCGATCGCCGGTTCTACGGTATTCATATCAAGATCGACAAATACAGGCTGAATGTATGCCAGAATGTCGTTTTCTTTCATTGCTCGCAGGATCCGCGGGTTTGTGATCTGACAGTGGACGATTCCATGTCTACCCTTGGCGTTATCCTTACGGTATGGAGATTTCGCGATCGCCTCGATCACCATATCCATCGCACGGTCGCCAATGCAGTGTACTGCCGCCTGCATCTGATGCTGGTCAAAAAATGCGAACAGCTCATCCAGTTCTTCCTGCGTGAAGATAATGTTCCCGCAGTTTCCAGGGCTGTTCTCATATGGCTCGTTCATCGCTGCAGTTCTCGCACCAAGAGAACCATCCTGAATGAGCTTCATCGGCCCGATCGTAAAATGATCGCCCCTCTGACCAGTACGATATCCCTCTTCCACAAATGCCTTGGCGTCATCAAAACGCTCAAACAGGCACTGCTCATAATGGCGGACATTCAGCTCGCCTCTCGCATCCAGTGCTTTGTAGGCATTCATGATACGCTTCCAGTTTTTGCCCGGAAGTGCTGCGAGGTCGTCAGACTGTACACCGGTAAAGCCGCATTCGTTCAGTTTTTTTGCGCTGTAGGTAATGTAGTTTTCTACTTCTTTCTGTGACGGGGTGTCAAGCAGAGAATAGTAAAACTGTACAGCATTTTCCTTGATCAGACCTGTTTCCAGATCAACATCCTTCTCGATCTCAGAGAACTGCGGAATCGTCTTAAGCAGTTCCAGACCACGGCTGTTGCAGACACCTACATGTCCACAGACTCTGACCATGATGATCGGAATTTCTGTGGACAGGGCATCCAGCTCATCCTTGTGCGGATATCTCGGCTCCGCAAAATGTTCTTCGTTCCATCCTCGGCAGTAAAGCCAGGTCAGCGGTTTGCCCGCATGCTCCTCGATACGCTTCTTCGCTGCGTCCAGCATTTCTTCCACGCTGGTGCAGTCAAACAGTTTGACGGAACGCTCTACAAATGCATAATGCAGCATGTGCAGATGCGTGTCCACAAATCCCGGAAGAAGCAGTCTGTCGCCAAGGTCAACTTTCTCTTCACAGGCGATCTTCTCTGCCTCTTCGTTGGTTCCTACAAAAACAATTTTGCCATTTTCCACGCCAACCGCTTCTGCTACGTGGCCGGCATCATCTAATGTACGGATTCGTCCGTTAAAAAAAATCTTATCCACTGCTTCTTCATCCTTTATGAATTATTTCTGGTAAATCATTTGTTTTCTTTTGCCTTTTTATCCTCGTAAAAAAGCGCAAGATCTTTGTCTACCTCTCCAATTCCCATGTAACGTGCCTTATAATCCTTAAGCAATTTGATAAAGGTTCCGCTTAAGAGAAACAGAGTCGCTACGTTTACGAATGTCGGGAATACGGTCGTGAAATCTGCGATCACCCAGAGCTGTGCCGGTGTTCCATTTCCATAGAGAGTCAGTACAGTTACAAGCAGCCCCCATAACGGAGTTCCGAAAATAAATACTTTTTCTGCAACCTTGAGGACTTTCTGATTTCCCTTGAGCCAGTGTTTCAGGATGACACTATAGTATGTAAACCATCCTGTAGAAGTGGTCAGGCCAAACAGGAAGATGCTGAGTGCGATCAGTGCACGTGCCACAGAGCCCATGCCGGATTCAAATGCAGTCAGAGTAAGTTCGGATCCCTGAAGTCCTGAATTCCAGTAACCTGTCACGATAACAACAAGTCCTGTCATAGAGCAGACAACAATGGTATCTGCAAATACTTCAAATGCTCCCATCAGACCCTGTTTTACCGGGTGGTCTGTCTTCGCGGAAGCGTGGATCATCGGAGAAGTTCCCCATCCAGCCTCATTGCTGTATACAGAACGGGCAAAACCAAGACGCATACAGGTTGCGACACCAGCTCCCAAAAATCCACCAACAGCAGCCTGTGTGGTAAATGCACCTTTGAAGATCATACCAAATGCTGCCGGCAGCTGTTCAAAGTTTGTGATCAGGATAAAAAGTGATCCCAGGATATAAAGCAGGCACATGATCGGTGTCATATAAGAGGAGATCACGCCGACCTTCTTTACACCGCCAATGATGATCACATAGATCGCGAGCACATACAAAAGGGACGGTACGATGTATGGAAGTTTGAAGGTACTTCCAACTGCCTCAGATACCGTATAGTTCTGAAGAGTGATAAACCATGTCATAAAGATACATCCACCGAATAATACAGCAAAGATCTTCCAGAACGGAAGTTTCTTCTCATCGCCCAGACCTTTCTGCATATAGTAGGTCGGTCCGCCGAGATATTCGCCGTTTGGCTGTTTTTCTCTGTAATAGACAGCCAGAGTTACCTCTGTCATTTTGATGATCATGGCAAGAAGCGCAGCGACCCACAGCCAGAACAGTGCACCAGGGCCTCCTGTTGCGATCGCGGTTGCAACACCGGACATATTGGATACACCAACGGTTCCTCCAATCGCAATGGAAATCGCCTGAAATGGCGTCAGACTCTTGCCGTCGTCTCCACCTTCCTCACGACGTTCTTTGCTGAACATATTTTTGATGATATGTCCAAAGTGACGGAACTGGAAAAATCCGGAGCGGATCGTCAGATAGATTCCTGTTACCAGAATTGTGATCAATAATGGCAGCCCCCATAACCAGTTTGTTAAGTTTTCGAATAATGCAAACATTCCCTCTCTCCTTTTCTTTTGTTTTGCATAAAAATGCATTGCCCCTCATTTTTATTCGTTTCAGTATAGCATATACTTTTTTTTATTTCTACGCTAAAGCGGCATTTTCCTAAAATATTTTTAGATATATGCAAAAAAACACAGAGCAGTCTGC
>OODE01001040.1_pt1 | contig 20149 bp, 19 predicted proteins | sample 1671771 | NCBI WGS metagenome assembly OODE01 (sample SAMN06348191, study PRJEB24527) | human gut metagenome | biome: human gut; feature: ankylosing spondylitis patient; material: feces | host: Homo sapiens | place: China | collected 2015-10 | reverse complement strand
TAAAAAAATATTATGGAGATTTTGTATTACTAAAACGAGCAAAGAATAAAGAAAATTGCAAAAAAGTATTGGAAAAAGTTGGAGTATATGGTACTCTAAAAGAGGTGAAAGAAGCGATCATCAAAGAGATGATCAAAGATGAAGTTAACCATCGTAAGACGGAACCACTTTATAAACTGATTCCTTTGATGCGACAGATGTATAACAGATTTTACGAAGAGAATATGGAGTGTTGTTTCGTCGGATAGTCAGGAAGAACATGTCTTTGTTGGCATATTCGAATAATAAACAACCGAAAGAGCAGAAGGTTTATGGAGTGCCTTCTGCTTTTTCAATTTTTAAAAAAATTTTAAAAATGTTGTAAAAACAACGGATTTCCCAAATCATATCTATTATACTAACGATACAGTAAAGAATATGAGATCAAGAAAAGGAGAATAGATATGATTCGTAGAATTATTGAAATTGATGAAGATAAATGTAATGGATGTGGACTGTGTGCAGATGCATGTCACGAAGATGCGATCGGGATAGTTGATGGAAAGGCAAAATTATTAAGAGATGATTATTGTGACGGCTTAGGAGACTGTCTGCCAAATTGTCCAACAGGAGCGATCAGTTTCGTAGAGCGTGAGGCAGCTGCGTATGACAGAGAAGCGGTAGAAGCAAACATGAAGAAGAAAGCTGAAATGACAGCAAAAGATAAAATAGAAGAAAAGCCGGTATTCCACGGGTGTCCTGGAACAAGAATGAAGACCATGGATCATAAGGCAGAAGAGGTAGCGACAGAGCAGACAGCAACTGTATCTTCTCAGCTGTCTCAGTGGCCGGTGCAGATTAAATTAGTACCTGTTAATGCTCCATATTTTAAGGATGCGAATCTATTGATCGCGGCAGATTGTACAGCGTATGCTTATGGAAATTTTCATCAGGAATTTATCAAAAATAAAGTGACATTGATCGGCTGTCCAAAACTTGATGAAGGAGATTACAGTGAGAAACTGACACAGATCATTGCGAACAATGACATTAAGAGTGTAACGATCGTTAGAATGGAAGTTCCTTGTTGTGGAGGGCTGGAAAATGCGGCGAAGAAAGCGATTCAGGATTCTGGCAAATTCCTTCCATGGCAGGTTCACACAATTTCCATTGATGGAAAGATCTTAGAAGCATAGATGGATCATAAAAGAGAGTTCCGAAAGACGACGGGATTCTCTTTTTTCTTGTATTCCAGCTTTTTGTATGATACACTAATTAATTGATATGTTATGAATACGAAATAAAAATATAAGATAGAAAGAGAAAGGAAATACAGTGTCATGGGATGGAATAAAATTACAATTGATACATTGACATCAGCAGAAGACATGCTCAGTTATGAACTTACAGAACTTGGTGCAACTGGTGTGGAAGTTGAAGACCATGTATCATTGACAGAAGAAGAGATGAAAGTCATGTATGTGGATCTATTGCCAGATGATATCGCACCAGACGATGGAAAAGCAAAGATCAGCTGTTATTTTGATGAGAATGAAAATTTAGAGCACATTACAATGCAGATTCAGGCAATGCTTGAAAGACTTCGTGGATTTATGGATATCGGTGCTGGAACAATTTCATTTGATAAGACGAAAGAAGAAGACTGGGTCAATAACTGGAAGAAATTCTTTAAACCGATCCGTCTGGATGAACAGATCGTGATCAAACCAACATGGGAGACATTAGAAGATCAGACAGAAGATATGATTGTTGTAGAGATCGATCCGGGAACAGCATTTGGAACAGGTTCTCATGAGACAACAAAACTTTGTATTGAAGGAATGAAACCATATATTAAGGAAGATACAAAGATTTTGGATGTTGGATGCGGAAGTGGAATTTTGTCGATCATCGGACTGAAACTTGGGGCAGGGCATGCGGTTCTTACAGATATCGATCCACATGCGATCTCAGCTTCTGAGGAGAACTTTGAAGTAAACCATATCAGCAAAGATCAGTTTGAAGTATATCAGGGAAATGTTTTAGATGATAAAGAGTTTGCAGCATCCTTAGGATCAAAATGTTATCCGGTTGTTGTTGCTAATATTTTAGCAGATGTCATCTCACCACTGATCGAGATCGTAGAGCAGTTTTTGACAGCAGATGGTGTTTTTGTAATTTCTGGTATTATTGATACAAAAGAAAAAGAAATCGCAGACAAATTAAATGCATATGGATTTGATGTCATTGAGACAAGAAGAATGAAAGACTGGGTTTCTATGACAGCGAAGATGAGGTAAGAGATGTACCGTTTTTTTATAAAAGAAGAACAGATTCATGACGGAATGATCGAGATTTGTGGAAGTGATGTCAATCATATTAAGAACGTTCTCCGTATGAAAACAGGAGATAAAGTCTATTTAAGTAACGGATCAGATTTAGAATATGAATGCAGCCTTTTGGAATGGACGGACGATACGATCCTTGCGAAGATCGAAGATGTTCATGGCATGGAAACAGAACTCCCAGTAAAGATCACGCTGTATCAGGGACTGCCAAAAGGCGATAAGATGGAGATGATCGTTCAAAAAGCGGTGGAACTTGGGGTGGCAGAGATCGTTCCAGTTGCCATGAAACGTTGTGTTGTGAAACTTGATGCGAAGAAGGCAGCAAAGAAGGTAAGTCGTTGGAATACGATCGCATTAAGTGCAGCAAAACAGGCAAAACGAGGGATCATTCCAGAAGTTCGTGAAGTAAGAAATTTCAAAGATATTTTAGAAGAAGTACAAGATACAGAATTCATGCTTGTTCCATATGAAGAGGCAAAAGGAATGCAGGCATCCAAAGAACTGATCAGTCAGGCAAAAGGGAAGAAATCGATCGGGATCATCATCGGACCAGAAGGCGGTTTTGAAAAGGAAGAGATCGAACAGCTTAAGGCAGCAGGTGGTCAGACAATGAGCCTTGGAAAGCGTATCTTAAGAACTGAGACAGCAGGAATGACAGTTTTATCTATTTTGATGTTTACGATAGAAGAATAGAGGGGGAAAGTGACATGATTTATTTTGATAATGCAGCGACAACCTGCGTATTTCCAGAAGTTGTAGAAGCAATGCAGGATGCAATGCAGGTCACATATGGGAATCCATCTGCAAAACATATGAAAGGTATTGAAGCAGAGAATAAAGTAAAAGCTGCACAAGAATTAATTGCGAAGACATTAAGAGCAAAACCCCAAGAAATCTTATTTACATCTGGGGGAACAGAATCAAACAATACAGCGATCATTGGAACAGCAATGGCAAATCGCCGCAAAGGAAAGCACATTATTACGACAAAGGTAGAACATGCTTCTGTATATGAACCAATGTATCATCTGGAAGAAGAAGGATATGAAGTGACATATCTTGATGTAGATTCAGAAGGAATCGTAGATCTTGATCAGTTAGAAGAAAGTATCCGAGAAGATACGATCCTTGTATCCTGCATGATGGTAAATAACGAGATTGGAGCCATTGAACCAATTGAAGAGATCGCAAAGATCATCAAAGCAAAGAATCCGAATACGATTTTCCATGTCGATGCGATTCAGGCATATGGAAAACTTCCAATCGTTCCAAAGAATATGGGAATTGACTTATTATCCACAAGTGGTCATAAGATCCATGGACCAAAAGGAATCGGATTTTTATATATCAAGGAAGGAACGAAGATCTCTCCGATCATTTTCGGAGGCGGACAGCAGAAAGGAATGCGTTCTGGAACGGAAAATGTACCAGGAATCGTAGGATTAGCTGTCGCATGTGAAAAGATGATCGGTAAAAACTATGAAAATGCTGAGAAGATCCGTGAAGTCAAAGAATATTTTCAGGAAAGGATCAAAGAGATTGAGGATATCAAAGACAATTCTGGAAAAGCACCACACGTGGCAAGTATCAGCTTTAAGAAGTTAAGAAGTGAAGTACTGTTACATGCCTTGGAAGACAGAGAAATCTATGTATCTTCAGGATCCGCATGTTCATCGAACAAAAAACAGGCAGTCAGTGGAACATTAAATGCGATCGCATTAAGTGATGAATTTAAAGATGGAACACTTCGTTTCAGTTTCTCAATTGAGAATACAAAAGAAGAAGTTGATGAAACGATCAAAGCATTAAAAGAATTAGTACCAATGCTTCGAAGATTTGTAAGAAAATAAAGACCACAAGAAAAGAAACAGTAAGAAAATAAAGGAGAATACTATGAAAGTAACCGCATTTTTGATCAAATACGGTGAGATTGCCATCAAAGGTAAGAACCGTTATATGTTTGAAGACGCATTAATGAAACAAATCCGCCATGCAATGGCACCTGTTGGGGATTTTAAAGTAAGAAAAGAATCTGGACGTATGTTTGTCGAAGCACAGGATGAGTTCGATTATGATGAAGCTGTGGAGGCACTGCAGAGAGTCTTTGGAATCGTTGGAATCTGTCCAATGGTCATCGAAGAAAATAAAGATATGGAACATTTGACAGAGACAGTTATCAAATTTATTGATGAACAGTATCCAGTCAAGGATTTTACATTCAAGGTTCATGCAAGAAGAGGAGATAAACAGTTCCCTCTGGATTCCATGGCGATCAATATGGAAATCGGTGGGCAGTTACTAGATGCATTTGAAGGGATCAAAGTAGATGTGCACCATCCACAGGTAATGGTGAATATCGAAGTGAGAAAATATATCTATATCTATTCTCAGGAAATCAAAGGACCAGGTGGAATGCCAGTTGGAACCAATGGAAAAGCGATGCTTTTATTATCCGGAGGAATCGACAGTCCAGTTGCAGGATATATGATCGCAAAACGTGGAGTACACATTGATGCAACATATTTCCATGCACCACCATACACAAGCGAAAGAGCAAAACAGAAGGTTATAGATCTTGCGAAGATCGTTGCAAAATATGCAGGACCAATCAATTTACATGTTGTAAACTTTACAGACATTCAGTTAGCGATCTATGAGAAATGCCCTCATGAAGAATTAACGATCATCATGAGAAGATATATGATGAAGATCGCGGAACATTTTGCAAATGAAGGTGGAAGCCTTGCACTGATCACTGGTGAAAGTATCGGACAGGTAGCAAGCCAGACGATCCATAACCTTGCGATCACAAATGAAGTATGTAATATGCCAGTATTCAGACCATGTATCGGTATGGATAAACAGGAAATCGTAGATATTGCAGAGAAGATCGGAACATTTGAGACATCCATTCAGCCATTTGAAGACTGCTGTACGATCTTTGTTGCAAAACATCCAGTTACAAAGGGTAATTTAAAGAGAATTAAGAAATCAGAAGAACATCTGGAAGATGTGATTGATGATTTAATGAAAGAAGCCATTGATTCTACAGAGATCATTCACGTAAAATAAATGGCTGAAGCTGAGACAGTATAACAGAAGCCTCATCAGAATCAAACGAAAGCTCTAAAGGCTTCGAAAGATCGAGGCTTAGCATACTCATCAGTGATCTGGCATCTACAACATAGTCATTGGCAACGATCTCAAACGTGCCAGAGTGCTTGTCAAGGATGTCGACAAACGAGTATAGGTCTTTGATGGAATTTAGTTTGATCAATGCATCATACATGGGATAATACTCCTTCCAATTAACAAGGATAGTGTACTCGTATTTGTCATAAAAGTCAACAAGAAAGGAATCGTATGAATTTACAAGGAAAAAGAGCGGCCATTGTAACTCTTGGCTGCAAAGTAAATCAATATGAAACGGATGCCATGTATGGAATGCTTAAGGAAGCAGGCGTTATGATGGTCGATCCGAAAGAAGCAGCAGATATCTACATTGTGAATACATGTTCTGTGACAAATATGGCAGAACGTAAATCAAGACAGATGCTTCACCGTGCAAAGAAGAAGAATCCAGATGTTGTTGTAGTAGCAGTTGGATGTTATGCTCAAGTTGGAAAAGAAGAATTATCAAAAGATACAAATATTGATCTGATCATTGGGAATAATAAAAAGAAAGACTTAATCCATATTTTAGAAGAGCATATGGGAGAGAAGGAATCAGCCGCAGAATCGATCGAGGTTATTGATATTGCGCATGATCAGGAATATGAATCTTTGCATGTGGAACAATTAAAAGAACATACCAGAGCGTATATTAAAGTACAAGATGGATGCAATCAGTTTTGTTCTTACTGCATTATCCCTTATGCAAGAGGAAGAGTCAGAAGCCGTAAGATGGAAGAAGTGTTAGAAGAGATCACGAATCTGACAAAACATGGATGTCAGGAATTTGTGATCACAGGAATTCATGTTACATCGTATGGAAAAGATTTGGGAGATGTTACACTGATCGATCTGTTAGAAGAGATTGCCAAGATCCCGGAAGTAAAGAGAATCCGTTTGGGATCTTTGGAACCTGGATTTATCACAAAGGATACATTAGACCGTCTTTCTAAGATGGAAAGTTTTTGCCCGCATTTCCATCTGTCCCTGCAGAGTGGATGTGATTCTGTCTTAAAACGAATGAATCGTAAGTATACAACACAAGATATCAGAGAGAAATGTAAGGCAATTCGTGAACATTTCCAATATCCAGCATTGACAACAGATATTATCGTAGGTTTTCCAGGAGAGACAGAAGAAGAATTTGAAGAGACAAGAAAATTTTTAGAAGAGATCGATCTCTATGAAATGCATGTGTTCAAATATTCCATTCGAAAGGGAACGAAGGCAGCAGATATGAAGCCACAGATCAATGATCAGATCAAGGCAAAACGAAGTAATGTCTTATTAGAAATGTCAAAACAACACCAGAAGGAATTCGAGACAAAACAGATAGGGATGGTCAAAGAAGTATTGATCGAAGAAAAGATGCATGGAAAAGACCATTATTATACAGGGCATACAAAGGAGTATATAAAAGTTGCACTTTACAGTGAAGAACCATTGGAAAATAAGATCGTGAAAGTAAAGCTAAGACAGATCTTAGATGATGGATATGTATTGGCAGAGTGTTAAACAGATGTGAAATTTTATGATTTCCATTGCTATTTCATACATTTTATATTAAAATGGTTAATAAATGAAAGGGACGTGATAATTATGGATAATAATCAAACACAACATTTTTCCGTTGTTAGAGAGGAACTGGATGTACACGTGATCTTAGAGCGTGTATATGAGGCATTGCAGGAGAAAGGATATAACCCTGTCAATCAGATGGTAGGATATATTATGTCTGGAGATCCAACATACATTACCAGTCACAACAATGCAAGAAGCATTATCAATAAAGTCGAGCGTGACGATATCATTGAAGCACTGCTTGAGAACTATATTGAGACAAGATTAAAGTAGAGACCGTGGTATTATGAGAAGGATATTAGGGTTAGATTATGGGACGAAGACAGTCGGAGTGGCGTTAAGTGATGAGCTTCATATTACAGCACAGCCATTAGAGACGATCACAAGGAAAGATGCGAATAAGTTAAGAAAGACTTACGCAAGGATCGAAGAACTTGTGAAAGAATATGATGTTGAGAAGATTGTTTTAGGTCTCCCAAAGAATATGAATAATACAGTAGGTGAGCGCGGAGAAGATACTTTATCTTTCCGCGATGCCTTAGTGCGTCGTACAGGATTAGAAGTGATCTTGTGGGATGAGCGACTGACAACAGTAGCATCAGAGAAAGTTCTGATGGAAAGCGGTGTAAGACGCGAAAACAGAAAGAAAGTGATCGACCAGATCGCGGCGTCTATGATTTTACAGGGATATTTAGATTCCCTATAGGAGGAACAGACAATGAGCAAGAAAGACAGCAAGATTCTTTTTCTGGATGACGATGGCCAGGAAATCGAATTTAATGTCATAGAACAGACAACGATCGCAGGTCAGACTTACCTTTTGGTAGAAGACTGCGAAGCATCGAGTGAAGATGAGAGCGTTGTATTGATCATGAAAGAAGTGCAGTTAGAGGATGACTATGTATCCTATGAGATCGTTGAGGACGATAAAGAACTGGATATGATCTCAGATATTTTTAACGCACTGTTAGATGGACTTGAAGTGAGTTTATAAAATATATAAGAGTGTTTAAAACAATGGATTGTCAGACCTACGTAGATATGGAGGAAGAAAGTTGAAAGACAATCAAGTAAGACAGCAGGCAAGACCAAAACGAAATAATTATTATGCAAATGATAACAAGAAATCATACAATAAGAATAATTATCAGGCAAGGGGAAGAAGACCAATGCCTAGAAGAAAGCCTAGCTCAGTAAAGATCATTCCACTTGGCGGACTCGGCCAGATCGGAATGAACATCACAGCATTTGAATGCAATAACCAGATTTTGATCGTGGACTGTGGACTTGCGTTCCCAGATGAGGATATGTTAGGAATTGATTTAGTTATTCCAGATATCACATATTTAAAGGACAATGCAAGCAAGATTCGTGGACTGGTTATCACTCATGGTCATGAGGACCATATTGGAGCGATTCCTTATTTCGAGAAGGAATTGAACGTACCGATCTATGCGACAAAACTTACCATGGCATTGATCGAGAACAAATTAAAAGAGCACGGTATTTTAAATAACGTGGAGCGCCATGTTGTGACACATGGTGACAAAGTAAAACTTGGAATCTTTAATGTAGAATTTATTAAGACAAATCACAGTATTGCAGATGCAGCAGCACTTGCGATCACAACACCAGCAGGTGTGATCGTGCATACAGGTGACTTTAAGATCGACCATACGCCATTATTTGGGGAAGCGATCGATCTTGCAAGATTCGCAGAACTTGGAAGTAAGGGAGTTCTGGCATTGATGGCAGATAGTACGAATGTAGAACGACAAGGCTATACACCATCAGAGAAGAATGTAGGAAAACGTCTGGACAATCTGTTCGCAGAACATTTAAAAGGACGTATGATCATTGCAACATTTGCATCGAACGTGGATCGTGTACAGCATATCATTAATTCTGCACATAAGTACGGAAGAAAAGTTGCAGTAGAAGGACGAAGCATGGTAAATATCATTGCGACAGCGTCCGAATTAGGATACATCAAGATTCCAAAGAACACATTAATAGAAACTGATCAGATTAAGAATTATCCTGACGATCAGATTGTTTTAATCACAACGGGAAGCCAGGGAGAGACAATGGCAGCATTATCCCGTATGGCAAACTCAACTCACAGAAAAGTATCCATCGTACCAAGTGATACGATCATATTCAGCTCAAGTCCAATTCCAGGAAATGAGAAGAACATCTCAAAGATCATGAATGAGCTGGCATTAAAAGGTGCACAGATCGTATTTGAAGATACACATGTTTCCGGTCATGCATGCCGTGAAGAATTAAGACTTATTTATGCACTGACGAAGCCGAAGTATGCAATCCCTGTTCATGGAGAATACCGTCATCTGATGCGTCATCGTGAACTTGCCATCGAGATGGGAATTCCAAAGGAGAATGCATTTGTATTGGCAGAAGGTGATGTTCTGGAGCTCAATAAGAGACAAGGAAAGATCGCTGGAAAAGTACAGGCAGGAGGAATCCTCGTTGATGGACTTGGTGTCGGAGATGTTGGTAACATCGTATTAAATGACCGTAAGTTACTGTCTCAGAATGGATTGATCATTGCAACAGTTACTCTGCAGAAACATGGCAATATGATCCTGGCAGGTCCAGATATCGTATCTCGTGGGTTTGTATATGTCAGAGAATCAGAATCTTTGATGGAAGGTGCAAGAGATGTTGCAAGAGATGCGGTAGAGGAATGCTTAGAACGTAATATCACAGACTGGGCAAGGATCAAGACGAAGATCAAAGACGAGCTTAGTAATTACATTTGGAAGAAGACAAAGCGTAATCCAATGATCCTGCCGATCATTACAGAGGTTTAAGATGAGTCTTTCAGAAGAGAAGAAGTTTTTTCATTCCGAAGGATGGCAACTGTTTTTTAGGACATTAAGCAGAGTATTTTTAATCTGTGCGATCTTCTGTATTTTCTATGGGGCGTATTTTGTGGCAGAACAGACATTTTCGAATCAGCCATATAATGCACAAAGCCATAAGAAAGTAACGGTCATCGTTACACAGAATGAGTCAGATGAGAAAGTTGCCGAAACCCTTGTTTCAAAGAAGCTGATCTATGGAAAGACTAGATTTGTGATCCGCAAATATTTCTCAAAATACAAAGATAAGTCGTTTATTTCAGGGACATATGAATTTACACAGTCTCAGGGAATGGATGACATTATGGGTATTTTATGCGGAGATCATGTATCAGAGGAGATCATACAATGATAGTGGATTTAAATATCACAGAATATATCCGCTCATTGATGAAAGAAGAGAAGAACGATTTAAGCCATATTGAATCAGAGGCCAGAGTCAATCATGTTCCGATCGTCAAACCAGAGACGAAGGAACTCTTAAGGACTCTGGTCCTTTTAAAGAAACCGATGAAGATCTTAGAAGTCGGAGCAGCAGTGGGATTTTCTTCTCTTTATATGAACAGTTACCAGCCGGAAGGCGGAACGATCATCACGATTGAGCGAAATGAAAAAAGAATCAAGAAAGCAAAAGAGAACATCAAAAATCAGGGAAAAGAAGAACAGATCACCTTAATAGAAGGAGATGCGATCGAGATCTTAAAAGGACTTGATGGAAGTTTTGACCTTATTTTTGTAGATGCAGCCAAAGGACAGTATATTCATTTCCTTGATGATGTACTAAGACTTCTGGCACCAGAAGGTGTGCTGGTTTCAGATAACGTACTTCAAGACGGAGACGTTGCCAGATCACGTTATGCGATCGAGCGAAGAGACCGCACCATTCATAAACGAATGAGAGACTATTTATATACGATCAAGAATCACCCACAGTTAGAGACAACGATCCTTCCGGTAGGTGATGGCGTAGCAATCAGTATCAAGATGGGAGAAAGTAATGAGAGACGTTGAATTATTAATTCCGGCAAGTAACTTGGAAGTATTAAAAGTTGCTGTGTTATATGGAGCAGATGCCGTTTATATCGGTGGAGAGATGTATGGACTGCGTGCCAAAGCAAAGAATTTCTCCATGGAAGATGTTAAAGAAGGAATTGAATTTGCACATAAACACGGAGTGAAAGTTTATATCACTGCTAATATCGTGGCACACAACGAAGATTTAGAAGGAATCCGCAAATATTTTGAAGAATTAAAAGAGATCAAACCAGATGCACTGATCATCTCAGATCCTGGAGTTTTTATGATCGCAAAAGAAGTTTGTCCAGACATTGACCGCCACATCAGTACACAGGCAAACAGTACCAACTATGCAACATACAAGTTCTGGTATGATCAGGGAGCAAGCCGTGTCGTATCTGCAAGAGAATTATCTCTGGAAGAGATCAAAGATATCCGTGCTCATATCCCAGATGATATGGAAATCGAATCATTTATTCATGGTGCTATGTGTATCTCTCATTCCGGAAGATGCCTGTTAAGTAACTACTTCACAGGAAGAAATGCAAATAGCGGAGAATGCACACATCCTTGCAGATGGAAATACTCTGTGATGGAACAGACAAGACCAGGAGAATATATGCCAGTGTATGAAAATGAACGTGGAACATATATATTCAACTCCAAAGACTTGAATATGATCGAATATATCGATCAGATCTTAGATGCGGGAATCGACAGCTTGAAGATCGAAGGACGTATGAAGACAGCTCTTTATGTAGCAACGGTTGCAAGAACTTACAGAAAAGCGATCGATGACTGCAAGGAATCCGTAGAAAAATACAGAGCAAATATGGATTACTACAAAGAAGAGATCGCAAAATGCACATACCGTCAGTTTACAACAGGATTCTATTTTGGAAAGACAGACGAAACTTCTCAGATATATGACAGCAATACGTATATTAAGAATTGCACATACATCGGAATCGTTCAGGGGCATAATGACAAAGGATACGCACTCTTAGAACAGAAGAATAAATTCTCTGTCGGAGAGACGATCGAAGTTATGATTCCAGATGGAACAAACAAAGAAGTTATAGTGAAAGCAATCGAAGATGAAGACGGAAGACCAATGGAATCCGCCCCACATCCAAAACAGATGATCTATGTTGATTTTGGAGAAGAGATCAAAGAAGGATATCTGCTTCGAAGAAGAGAAGAAGTCGAAGGAGAGAATTAAGATAAGATCGGCAAAAATTTCAGAATAGAAATGGAAAAGCACTTTTCTAAGCAAAGTATCATAGTATGATAAAAAGGCTTAGAAGGGTGCTTTTCTTTTGCAAGAGTTTTTACAACCTTTATTACCAGAGGAAGAACGTCATTATCTGATCCTAAGCCGCCAGGGAGACATGAATGCGAGAAATCTGTTAGTGGAACACAACCTTCGTTTGGTTGCACATATCGTAAAGAAATATCATAATCTGGACAGGGAAAAAGAAGATATGATCTCGATCGGTGTGATCGGGCTGATCAAAGCGATCAATACGTATGATATCAGCAAAGGCCACCGGCTTGTCACGTATGCTGCAAGATGCATTGAAAATGAATTATTGATGATGCTTCGTCAGGAAAAGAAAACATCAAAGAACACATCCCTTTATGAGCCGATCGGGATAGATAAAGAAGGAAATGAGATTCATCTGTTAGATATTCTAGGAACGCAGGAAACGGATTTGATCAAAAAGATCGAGCAGAAAGAAAATATCAAAAAAATCTATGAAGAATTAGAGAAAATGGAGATGAATAAGGAAAAGAAAACACTGATCATGCGTTATGGACTTTATGGAAGAGAACCAATGACACAAAAAGAAGTAGCAAAAAAACTTCATATTTCAAGATCTTATGTAAGCAGGATTGAAAAGAAAGCACTGATGTTATTAAAAAGTAAAATAAAGACATGACACACTTATATCTTAGATATTAAGAGAAAATGGTAGCTTTTCTTTTATTAATTTAATTAAGTGAAAAAATCTTCACTATACAAAGAAAATAATCATAAAAATCTTCGAAAACAAAGATGCCATATCAAAAAGTGAAAAATTTTTCATATCATTTCACCAACAAAACAGGTAATATAATTGCATACAAAACACACGGACCGATAAGGAGGATAAAAATATGGACGCAATGAAAATCGCAAATAGTATCCCAATGTGGCTTGCCTGTGCACTTCCAGTGGCATTTGTCATCTTACAGGCAGTCTTATTCGCAAGGGGTGCTTACAAATCAGGAAAGAAACTAGGACTTAACGATAAACAGATGAAAAAAGCAATGAAAAGCAGTGCGGTAACATCGATCGGACCATCCATCGTTGTATTAAGTGCGATGCTTTCTCTGTTAGTATCTGTAGGAGGGCCAATCGGATGGATGAGATTATCTATGATTGGATCCGTTATGTTTGAATCTATCGCAGCAGGACTTGGAACATCCGCTGTCGGGGTACAGCTTGGAACGGACACATTAACACCAGAAGCTTTAGGAATGGCAGTCTGGACCATGATCCTTTGCTCTATCGGATGGGCGTTATTCGCAACATTCTCTGCAAATAAGATGGATAAGATCGAAAAGAAAGTTTCCAGAGGAAATACAGGAACACTGACAACGATTGCTTCTTGTGCGATCATCGGTGTATTCTCAGCAATGTGTGCAAGCCATTTATCCAAACCATTTTACTCTATGATGATGAAAGCAGACCAGATCACAATGAGCGGAGCATGGAAGAATGCCTTAGCATGTGTGCTTGGAGCCGTGATCATGTTTGTACTTACCAAAGTTGCAAATAAAAAAGAGATCGGATGGTTAAAAGAATGGTCCCTGACGATCACAATTCTTGGAGCCATGATCATTACAGCATTAGTTTAAGCAGGAGGAAGATACGATGAACAATCAGGATTATTATAATAAAGAATATGTACCACAAGTCAATAAGATCGGTAAGATCACAGGATACCTTGGAGTTCTTCTTTCCTTTACTCCAGCACTTGTATTAGCTGTTGTCTATGGAATCTTACCAAAACCAGCTGCATTATTAACCGCATTTATCAGCGGAGCCAGTGCCTTTGGAGTGTTATGGTTTGTAGAACCAATCTCTTACTTTCCAGTCGTCGGAGCTGCTGGAACTTATATGGCATTCTTATCAGGAAATATCTCTAACATGAGAATCCCATGTGCAAGTATGGCACAGGTGGCAGCAGATGTAGAACCAGGAACAGAAAAAGGATCTGTTGTTGCAACCCTTGGAATGGCAGTATCTATCGTGATCAACGTATCTGTTCTTACAATTGGAGCAATTCTTGGAACTTCTGTATTATCCATGCTTCCAGATACGATCAAAGCCGCATTAAACTACTTGCTGCCAGCTTTATTTGGAGCTTTATTAGTACAATTTGGAATGAAAATGAAAAAACACAGCGTTATCATGGTTGTATTTGCGATCATCTTATATTTTATGATCGGAATGGGATACTTTAACTGGTTGCCAGGGGCATCCAACTGGCTTGGAACCTTAGGATGTGTCTTCGTAAGTATTGCTGTTGGAATGGCGACATTAAAGAATACAACAAAGGAATAGAAAGCAGGGGATAAAATGATCAAACAGGACGTTTATGATGAGGTGCAAGGGTTAGAGCCGTTGTGTCAGGAAATCTGTCATACTTTATGGAATCACCCAGAATTATCTGGAAATGAAAGAGAATCTGCCAATTTCTTAAGAAAAATCTTGAGTGAAGAAGGATTCACGATTGAGAACAATGAACATTTAGAACATGCGTTTATTGCAGAATACGGAAAAGGGAAACCAGTTATCGCAATTCTTGGAGAATACGATGCACTTCCTGGATTATCACAAAAAGCAGATATTAAAAAAGAAATGGTATCCGAAGATGGTGTCGGACACGGATGTGGACACCATATGTTAGGTGCCGCAGCTACAACTGCAGCCATTGCGATCAAACGTTTCTTAGAAAAAGGGAAACAAAAAGGAACAGTCAGATTCTATGGATGCCCAGAAGAAGAACTGTTAAGTGGAAAGGTAAAGATGGCATATTATCATATGTTTGATGGATGTGATGCAGCAGTGAGCTGGCATCCATCTGATACAAATATGGCACATGATCAAGCATATCTTGCGAATGCATCTGCACATTTTTATTTCCATGGAGTATCATCACATGCAGCATTTGCTCCGGAACAGGGAAGAAGTGCTTTAGACGCCGTGGAATTAATGAGTGTTGGAGCAAACTATTTAAGAGAACATGTCATTGACCGCACAAGAATTCATTATTCTACAGACAGCGGTGGATTTGCACCCAATATCGTGCCAGACCAAGCAAGTGCATGGTATTTTGTCAGAGCACCACATATGAAGGATGTCAAAAGCACAATGGAACGCTTAAAGAAAGTAGCCCAAGGTGCAGCGATGATGACAGAGACGACAGTGGATATTGAAATGGGATGTGGATGCTGTGAGTTATCCACAAACGAAGCATTTGCAGACCTTGCATATGCGAACCTGATTGAAGCAGATGGACCCAAATACACAAAAGAAGAACTACGATTTGCAAAAGAGTTGCAGAAAACCGTGGAACAAGGTATCATAGAGAAAGGAAAAAATCTTCACCAAGTTTATGATGAAGCAATGATCTTAGGTGTTTCGCCAAGAGATAAATGGAAAGAAGCAGAACTAAGTGCATCTTCTGATACAGGAGATGTCAGCAGGATCATGCCAACCTGTCTGTTTACAACTGCATGCTGGCCGATCGGATGCTCTCCACATACATGGCAGGCAACCGCAAGCGGAGGGACTTCCATCGGAGATAAAGGAGCCTTATATGCATCTAAAGTGGCAGCAGGAATCGTATATGATCTCTTTACAAAACCACAGGTCTTAGCGAAGATCACAAAAGAATTTAGGGAACGAAATAAAGAACCATACACACCGATGTATGAAGAATGATCGATATGCAAAGAAGCATCCGGTTCCTATGAGCAGTAGGAATCGGATTTTTTCTTATATATATGGATGTTTGATAGAAGATGAATGATTTATAGAAAAAACACGATAAAAATGGAGGAAATAAAGAATGGGAATCGCTGTCAAGGAACTACTGACACTAGAATACTTTAAAGACTATCACGTGATCGCAGGGAAATCAGGCTTACACAAAGAGATTCAGGGAACAACCCTCCTTGAAGCACCTGATGCCCTGCGCTGGGCAAAAGGAAAAGAGCTGGTCCTTTCCTCAGGATATGTATTAGCTCAGGAACCAGACTGCCTCGAAGAAGCATTTAAGTCAGGAAGCATGCAGGGAACCTCTGCCATGATGATCAAACGAGGCCGCTATCTTGACGAGATACCACAGCGATTAATAGATTTGTTTGACCAATACGAGATTCCACTGATCAGTATGCCATTTTCTGTTCCATGGATGGAATTGATGAGTCAGATCAATACCGCAGTGATGAACCGAACGATCCGAAGATTCAAAGTCCACAGCAATAATCATCTGCAAGTATCGGATCAATCCTACAAAGTCCAGAAGATCAATAAGATTCTAAGAGCCGTAGAAGTCGAGATGAAATTTCCGGCATTTATCTATGATCTTGCTGAAGAAAAAAGCTACTACAGTTCCCCGGATTTTAAACGAATCACAGAATCCTTCGGATTATCCGAAAGCGATTATTGGGAACCATCAATGCCCTATACGAAACATACCTTATGCGATTACATCAATATGGCAAGGATCCGTCTGATCAATCCTGGCAATTTAGAAGGACCACGTGTCAGCTGGATCATTATTCCGATCGTCATGGAAGATATCGTGCAGGCATATTTTGTTGTAATGGAATCCAGAGAATTTATCGATTACTACGATGAATTTGCCATTCGTATCGCGTTTTTAACATTGCAAGGAGTCTACGAACAGATCATGATCGCAGAAAATATGGGAAATATCGGATTTGAGAACTTCATTCATTTAGCCCTCGATTACACAGAAAAAGATGCCAAGAAACTCTTTTATCAGGCAAATATCCAAGGAATTTCCGTAAATACAGCTTATCAATACATTGTATTTCACCAATGCAATGAAGGATACAACGCACGAAATGAAAGAAACACATTTTTGGAAGCCTTCCAGCAAAGCAAGTTAGGGAAGATCGGAAAGATTGCCTTTCTGGATGAAAATGATGGCTTGATCTTATTAGAAGCAGAAAAGATCCACAACAGCATACCCTGGACCAAAGACACAACAACGGAATTATTAAAAGAATTCCAGAGATACATCGGATTAAAATTTGCCGATATGAGACTGGAATTTGGAATCTGTCAGGAAGAAAAGACACTGTTAGAAGTCAGAGAATGTATCAAGAAATGCCAGAAAGTATTAAAGATGGGAAGCATTATCTTCCCTGAAAAGGATATCTGGGAATACGAAATGTTAGGACCATTAACATGGATTGAGATTCCTGAGAATGAGTTAAAAGAAATGTTAAGGAAATATCGGGAGATGATGGAAGAAGAGAAGAATATTGAGTTGTTAAAGACATTAAAGATTTATCTGGAAAATAATATGAACTACAGCGTGACCGCGGAGAAGATGTATGTGCATATTAATACGATAAGAAAGAGAATTGATAAAGTGAATGATCTGGTAAAGATTGATTGGGAGGATCATGTGGATCGATTGAAGATGGAGATTTTATTGCAGTTTTTGGGATTGTAGGAGTGAAAATATTAATTTTTGTTGAGGAAGTATCGCACTTGCGATATAATAAAAATAAGAGGAAATAAAAATGGAGATGCACGCTTATTCTGAGGACTATTTGCTAACAGCACAAAGAATTCTAGGAGATATGTTAGACTATGCAGTAAATGAATATGAATTTGACCCAGACGAGTTTTATAAAATGTTTTTAGTATCCGATGTATCCAGACAATTTCAAGAAGGAAATCCAACATATATAGCAGGAAAAAATGGCTGTGAAATGGTAAAAGAAGTAATAAGATCAGCAGGACTTATAATGGAAGAAATTCCAGATGAAATGTATTTGGACAAATCTCCAGAATATTGGGCTGGCTGGGCATTGGCGTACTATCAATGGTATACAGCAAGACCGTTTATGAAGATATACAAAGTAGTAACGATAGAAGATCTTCTAAAAATGTATTCCGTATATCATGAAATGGATATTATGAAATTCGTAGAAGCAATCAATGAAAAATGGGATCAATATTATACAGAAACAAATTTAAAACGTTTACGTAAAATTGCAGGATTGTCACAAAGAGAACTTGCAGATTTGTCCGGTGTTGCACTGAGACAGATTCAATTATTTGAGCAAAAAAAACGAAATATTAATCACACAAGAGCAATTGATGTATTGAAGATTGGGAAAGTTTTAGGATGTAAATCGGAAGACTTGTTAGAGATATAAAGTAAAAAGGGTAGATGTCATTTTGGCATCTATCTTTTTTATTGATATAATTAGCGAATCAATAAAGTTATATAAACGACTAAAAAATAAGTTGAATAAATGATTGAAATATGTTAATGTAAAAATAACTAAAAAAGTTGTTTGAAGAGGTGGAGAATATGGAAAAATTAACAAATTTAGAAGAAATAATCATGAAATGTATTTGGGATTACGGAGAAGAGATTCCATTTTTACAAATTGGAAAAGAGTTAAAAGAACGGTATGGCAAGGAATATAAGAGAACAAGTATACGAACTTATCTATTTCGTTTAGAAGATAAAGAATATTTGAAAGTAGATAAAAGGGGAAGAAATGCCTATGTTTATCCGATTATTTCGGAAAAAGAATATCGAAAAGAAAAAGCAGAAGATATACTGGACAATTGGTTTGATGGATCAGCAAAAGAATTATTTACTGCATTAAGTGAAAAGATTCCAAAAAGCGAAAAAGAAAGGCTAAAAGGTGTATTAGATGATATGGATTTTATATAAAAATATGCTGATGCTGTTTTCAACAGTACTGCTTAATTTTATATTAGGAACGATCATATATATTATTTGGAAGTTACTTGGAAGACTTGCAGAAAGCAAGGGATATGTGGAGATTAATTATTGGATATGGAAGATCGTACTATTAGCATTTCTGTGTCCAGTGGGGATTATAGTACTTTTTGGAATAAAGAAGAAAGGATTGTATGGTTTTGATTTTTGGTATGCGAATAAAATTAGAATTCTGTTAACAGTATTAGGAATCGTGTGGTTTATTGGAAGTGTGATAAGGGCTTTTATATATATGAAAAAGATGCATCAGATGCATAAAATGTTACAGAAAGGAAGAAAATGTCAGCCTGAGATCATCAAGAAAAAACAGCAGATTTGTTGTGAATTAGGACAAAAAAATAATATTGATATTGTAAAACACAAAGGAATAAAAATTCCAATGGCATATGGGATTTTTCATCGAAGAATCGTTTTGCCTGAAATTGAATATAGCGAAGAAGAAATAGATATTATTTTGCACCATGAATTGATTCATCATAAACATCATGATCTGTTATGGAAAGCAATCTTTATGATGGTCCATATTATTTATTGGTTTCATCCAGGAATGAAAGATTTGATAAGACAGTTAGACCAATGGGGAGAAGCATATTGTGATAGAACAGCTAGCTATTATATAGAAAGCATGAAGACTTATTTTAACGTTATCATAGATATAGCAACGGAAGAAAAGGAATGCAATACATATTGTATGGGGCTATGCGAAAATAGTGAACTTTTGGTTCTTCGAATGAAAAGAATGCAGTCCTATTTAAACCAAAAGCCATTAAAAAGGATAACAGCAGTTAGCTTGATATTGATCATATTTGGTATAAGTTCGATAACTGTGGCTGCATCTACGATTGGATTTGCAAAAGGATATGTTTATGTTGCAGATCAGACAATGGATGAGGAATCAGTAATAGAAACAGGGGAGGTGATAGATTATAAAATAGAGAGAGAAGAGAAAATACGAAATCATGCTAATACAAAAATAAATAAAATAACGACATCTGAAATAATGCCGAAGGTAAACAATCCAAGAATAATAGATATAAAAATTAAGCCAAAAGAGAGGATTGTTACAAAAAAATTATATGTAAATATAGAAAAT
>OODE01000989.1_pt1 | contig 20865 bp, 9 predicted proteins | sample 1671771 | NCBI WGS metagenome assembly OODE01 (sample SAMN06348191, study PRJEB24527) | human gut metagenome | biome: human gut; feature: ankylosing spondylitis patient; material: feces | host: Homo sapiens | place: China | collected 2015-10 | reverse complement strand
TAAATTAATTATACTTTATTACACATCCCCCCTCGATAACGCGATATCTTTTGCATTAAATCTTAACAGTCAAAACACCTGTAATAATCCAATTATTACCTCTATTCTGGCTATGTTCATGGCACTGAAAGGACATAATGACAAAGCCAAAAGTTTATTGCTTAAACTTGAGCCTGAACATGGTCTTGATTACACCTGCGTTAACTCGCTTTATACGAAGTTTCTGATCTATGGCGCATCTATAAAAAATGACATTATGAAGTTACTGGCAAATATTAACACTAACAAAATCAATGGTGTGATTTTGCCGTTAATTTACACTGTTTATGGTAAGAAAGAATATGAAAAGCGCTGGCAACAATTAATTAAAGAGAATGATTTATGGTCAAATGTTTTGCTTCATGACCCCCGTTTGCTCAGTGTAAAAAATGAATTTAATACTATTGGTGTGATGCGTACTTCTGCGTTATAACGAATATAAATTGCCCTGCTGATGCAGGGCAATTTAGTGATTACTTCGTTAATAATACTCTACGCACAAGCCAGAGGACTTTCCTGTTCCAAGCTCTGATATACCAGTTTCAGGATTAAATTTCTCGTGTACTCCCATGAGCTGAGTGCTTGTCCAATAATCCGTACCGCTAAAAGCGTTCCCATAAATTTTTAAATTACCATATTCGCCCCACAACGTACCTACTTTTCGCGGTACTACCCCACCGCTTGGCCGCTGCGCTAATTCTAAAGATGACGGCATTTGACCATAGCTACATGAAGTGTTTATGATATCCCAGGTATTACTACTGGTAGCACCATTTTTTAATCTTGAATTTAAATACAACATCATTCCCTTTACCATTCTTGGGTTTCCCGGTAATAGTAACTTCACTTCTTATCAGCACAGATAATGTTACTTCTCCATTACTGTCAACATTAATTCCATAAATCCCAGCCGTCCAATTATAATCCGTATTTTTCATATTATGGGTTAGTAACAGCGTGAATTTTGCACCATCAAACCCTGTTTCTGGAAAACCATCTGTCGCCCTGAATTTTACACCATTAACACTCAGCAACTCGACTTCCACAAAAGGAAGGATGGTATAGGATGGTTGTCCGTATATACGCCAACCTTTAATCTCCATAAATGAAGTTAAATTTTCTCCTTCTTGGTAGGCCATATATGTACGTTCATATATGCCATCACCCACATATCTCCATTTTTCCCCTTCTTTTTTTTCTACATTTTGTAAGTACACTGTATCATCCAGCAAATCCAGACCGTTATCCACCGGATTTCCAAAATCATCAACTAATAAAACACTGACAGGTAAATCCGCCCCTTCCACTACTAAAACTTCTCGTATACGAAGCTGTGAACCAAGCGGACTCACTTCACCTGGTTTGATAGTGTAATTGTTTGAATAATTGGCATCGCTCCAACCAGCCATCTTCAGTTGCGCATTCAAATTCGCTTCCGCAAAATGCGCCATATACTGTCTTTGATATTGCCCATTGCCGTTGTAAACCCAATTATTGCCCTGGATAGGATCCGCATTCCTGACTTGTACGTTTTCCTCATTAAGCTGAACGACACCATCAGTAATAAAGTTACCCTGGGCGTCTTTAAGAACAACGGTTACCGTTATGCTATCCCCAGCGATATATATCGTTTTGTCCGTGACAATCGTGGATTGATTTTTTGCCGCTGCACCTGGTTGTATTCCGTATAACGAGGACTTAATCTCCTCTGCCCATGTTTTTAATTTCAGACTGGCAACCAGATTTTCCTCGGCAACCCATGCTGTCCAGACAATAGTATATTCACCATTATTCTGCTCGACCCACCGCATAGAATCGGGAGTTGCGCCGCCTACCGCGAAATTATCGATATAAGACTCGATGACTTCTGATGTCAGCCCTAAAGCAGGGTTACCAAACTCATCCCGCAACGTTATTGTGACGGTTAATGGCTCCCCGGCGATATATGCCGATTTATCTGTCCTGATAGCAGAATTTGCCTGCACCGGAGCACCGCTGTGGATGGAATAACTCTCTGATTGTTTACTGCTGCCCCATTCAGACAACTTCAGCGTCGCGTGGTGAGAGTCTCCCGCCATTTGCGCCGACCATGTAGCAGTATAAACACCGGCGGTTTCAGACCATCCTCCTGAACGTACGGCTCCTTCTACTGTTACGTTATCACCAGACAATAAGGACTCGCCCCCTTCAACCTGGTTACCGTGCGCGTCTTTCAGCGTCACGGCGACGGTTATAGTGTCGCCAGCGGTGTAGGCGTTTTTATCCGTAGCGATAGTTGATGTGGCTTGCGCCGGAGAACCGGACTGTATGTCATAGCGATCTGACGTTACGCCATCACTCCACGTCTGCAATTGCAGGTTGGCGTGCTGATTGGTACTGGCAATCGTCGCCATTCGTGTTGTGGTATACACGCCACCTGATTCAACCCAGCTTCCCGTTTCTGACGGGTCGGTGCCATCCACCGCCAGCACACCATTAGCGGCTAACTGTGAAGCTGCACCGGTTACCAGATTATCGAACGCATCCCGGAGCGTTACCGTGATGGTGATTGTCTCTCCAACCGTATAGTTCGACTTATTTGTTTCAACGGTTGAAGTGAGCTGCGATGCATCACCAGGTACAAAGGTGACGTTCTGGCTCTGGCTGCTGTTGTTGATGCTGGCGGTGACTGTACTGGTGCCCGCCGTCTGGCTGGTGACACTGATCTCCACCGTGCCGTCCGGCTTTGTGGTCACCGTCGAAGCAACCGTTGCGCTGTTGCCCGCCAACACGCTGACCGTCTGTCCGGCAAGCGTATTACCGTTAGCATCGGTGACCTTCACCTGCAGCGTATTCGCCGTCGAACCGTCTGCCACTGAGTTATCCCGGGTGACCACCAGATCAGCGATCTGCGCCGTCCTGACATCGGCGATAAACGTCACGTTTCGGCTCTGGCTGCTGTTGTTGATGGTCGCAGTGACTGCACTGACTCCCGCCGTCTGGCTGGTGACAGGGATCTCCGCCGTGCCGTCCGGCTCTGTAATCACCGTTGGGGCAACCGTTGCACCGTTGCCTGCCAACACGCTGACCGTCTGTCCGGAAAGTGCATTCCCGAACGCATCGGTCACCTTCACCTGCAACGTGTTCGCCATTGCGCCGTCTGCCACCGCGTTATCCTGCGTCACCTCCAGCATCGCGATCTGCGCCGTGCTGACATCGGCAATAAACTTCACGCTCTGGCTCAGGCTGCTGTTGTTGATGCTGGCGGTGACCGCACTGGTGCCCGCCGTCTGGCTGGTGACACTGATCTCCACCATACCGTCCGGCTCTGTGATTACCGTCGGGGCAGTCGTTGCGCTGTTGTCCGCCAACACGCTGACCGTCTGCCCGGCAAGCGTATTACCGTTAGCATCGGTAACCTTCACTTGCAGCGTGTTCGCCATTGCGCCGTCAGCCACTGAGTTATCCCGGGTGACCACCAGATCAGCGATCTTCGCCGTCCTGACATCGGCGATAAACATCACGTTCTGGCTCGCGGTGCTGTTGTTGATGGTTGCAGTGACCGCACTGATTCCGGCGGTCTGGCTGGTGACAGAGATCTCCACCGTACCGTCGGGCTCTGTGATGACCGTCGGGGCAGTCGTTGCGCCGTTGTCCGCCAACACGCTGACCGTCTGCCCGGCAAGCGCATTACCGAATGCATCGGTTACCCTCGCCCGCAGCGTGTTCGCCGTCGCACCGTCTGCCTCTGAACCGTCCTTAATGACCACCAGATCCGCGATCTGCGCCGTCCTGACATCGGCGACAAACGTCACGTTCCGGCTCTGGCTGCTGTTGTTGATGGTCGCAGTGACTGCACTGACTCCCGCCGTCTGGCTGGTGACAGGGATCTCCGCCGTGCCGTCCGGCTCTGTAATCACCGTTGGGGCAACCGTTGCACCGTTGCCTGCCAACACGCTGACCGTCTGTCCGGAAAGTGCATTCCCGAACGCATCGGTCACCTTCACCTGCAACGTGTTCGCCATTGCGCCGTCTGCCACCGCGTTATCCTGCGTCACCTCCAGCATCGCGATCTGCGCCGTGCTGACATCGGCAATAAACTTCACGCTCTGGCTCAGGCTGCTGTTGTTGATGCTGGCGGTGACCGCACTGGTGCCCGCCGTCTGGCTGGTGACACTGATCTCCACCATACCGTCCGGCTCTGTGATTACCGTCGGGGCAGTCGTTGCGCTGTTGTCCGCCAACACGCTGACCGTCTGCCCGGCAAGCGTATTACCGTTAGCATCGGTAACCTTCACTTGCAGCGTGTTCGCCATTGCGCCGTCAGCCACTGAGTTATCCCGGGTGACCACCAGATCAGCGATCTTCGCCGTCCTGACATCGGCGATAAACATCACGTTCTGGCTCGCGGTGCTGTTGTTGATGGTTGCAGTGACCGCACTGATTCCGGCGGTCTGGCTGGTGACACTGATTTCCACCGTGCCGTCCGGCTGCGTGGTGACCGTCGGAGCAGTCGTGGCACCGTTGTCCGCCAACACGCTGACTGTCTGCCCGGCAAGCGTATTACCGAATGCATCGGTGATCTTCACCCGCAGCGTGTTCGCCATTGCGCCGTCAGCCACTGAGCCATCCTTAATGACCACCAGATCAGCGATCTTCGCCGTCCTGACATCTGCAACAAACGTCACGTTCCGGCTCGCGGTACTGCTGTTGATACTGGCGGTGACCGCACTGGTGCCTGCCGTCTGGCTGGTGACACTGATTTCCACCGTGCCGTCCAGCCCTGTGATGACAGTCGGAGCGACCGTTGTGCCGGTATCCGCCAATACGCTGACCGTCTGCCCGGCAAGCGTATTACCGAACGCATCGGTCACCCTCACCAGCAGCGTATTCGCCATTGCGCCGTCTGCCACGGCGTTATCCTGCGTCACCTCCAGACTCGCGATCTGCGCCGTGCTAACATCGGCGATAAACGTCACGTTCCGGCTCTGGCTGCTGTTGTTAATGCTGGCGGTGACCGCACTGATTCCGGCGGTCTGGCTGGTGACTGAGATCTCCACCGTGCCGTCCGGCTGCGTGGTGACCGTCGGAGCAGTCGTGGCACCGTTGCCTGCCAACACGCTGACCGTCTGTCCGGCAAGCGCATTACCGAACGCATCGGTGACCTTCACCCGCAGCGTGTTCGCCATTGCACCGTCTGCCACTGAGTCGTCCTTAATGACCACCAGATCCGCGATCTTCGCCGTCCTGACATCGGCGATAAATGTCACGTTCTGACTCTGAGTACTGCTGTTGATGGTTGCAGTGACTGCACTGACTCCCGCCGTCTGGCTGGTGACACTGATTTCCACCGTGCCGTCCGGCTGCGTGGTGACCACCGGAGCGACCGTTGCGCCGTTATCCGCCAACACGCTGACCGTCTGTCCGGCAAGTGCATTCCCGAACGCATCGGTGACCCTCACTTGCAGCGTATTCGCCGTCGCGCCGTCTGCCACCGCGTTATCCTGGCTAACGACCAGATCCGCGATCTGCGCCGTGCTGACATCCGCAATAAACGTCACGTTCCGGCTCTGGCTGCTGTTGTTGATGCTGGCGGTGACCGCACTGGTTCCGGCGGTCTGGCTGGTGACACTGATCTCCACCGTGCCATCCGGCTGCGTGGTGACCGTCGGAGCAGTCGTTGCGCCGTTGCCTGCCAACACGCTAACCGTCTGCCCGGCAAGTGCATTCCCGAACGCATCGGTGACCCTCGCCCGCAGCGTGTTCGCCGTCGCGCCATCTGCCACTGAGCCGTCCTGCGTCACCACCAGCTCAGCGACCTGCGCCGTGCTAACATCAGCAATAAAGTTCACCGTTTTACTATCGCTGCTTTGATTGATCTTCGCCTCAACAGTGCTGGCATCCGCTACGGTACTGCTCAGATCAACCTCTGCCATGCCATGCGCATCCGTCCTGATATCTGCGCTCTGCCCTGCATTGGCAAATACAGCCGCCCCCTTCGTCACCGTAAAGGTGACGGTCTGCTCCGGCAGCACATTGCCAAACTGATCTTCCACCCGGACATTCACCGTATGTCGATCGCTGCCATTCGCCAGCACATCCGGGTTACCCGTTGTCACTTGCATCGCGACAATTTGTGCGCTGGCGGCATCGCCACTAATACTGTAATCATTTGAAGTCAGAGCGTTCGCCCAGCCGGACATCTGTAGCTGTGCTTTTAAACCGGTGCCAGGGAGTAAGGCGGTATACGTTGCGGTATAAATTCCTTTTTGATCTTCATTCCAGGCGATGCTTTCCGCTTTTGTATTTGGCAGCTGGATAGCCAGGTTGATAGCGTCTCGTTGCCCCCCGACCAGGTTTTCATAGCTATCCTTGAGTGTTACCGTAACTTTTATCGCGCCGCCCGCGGTGTAGGCCGTTTTGTCGGTAACGATGGAGGAATAAGCCAGCACAGCTCCGCTTTCGCGGATGGCATACGCATCGGATTGCTGCGCGCTACTCCATGTCGATAGTTTCAGCGTGGCGTAATGGCGATCGCCAGCAATCTTCGCGGTTCGGGTGGTGGTGTAAACGCCATCAGACTCTTCGCTCCAGTTACCCGTTTCATTTTTATCTGTACCGCTCACCTCGACCACACTGCTACCCGCCAGCAGCGAAGCCATCCCTTTCACCAGGTTTTTCTGCTCATCCATAAGGGTAACTGACACTTTTATCTTGCCACCCGCGGTGTATGACACATCGTCTGTCTTAATGGTGGAGGTCAGCTGCGAGATATCGCCAGTAATAAAACTCACTTCCACAGACTGACTACTGCCATTGATCTCGGCCTTGATAAGACTATTTACCGCCTGGTCACTGGCAAGGTTAACGCTGGCAATCCCGTCTTTATCTGTCGTCACAATACCGCCATTTGGATCGGCAAAAACCGCCGCACCATTCACGACCGTGAAGGTAACATTTTGTCCCTGCAGTAAATTTTGATGCACATCCCTGACCGTCACAGCGACGGTATTGTGATCGCGTCTGGCAACTGCGTTATTCGCGGTGATCTGCATCGCTGCGATTTTGGCGGTATCTTTATCACCCGCAATACTGAACGCATCCGAATGTTTGGTTTGCCAGCCCGGCATCGTCAGCTGGGCCGTTAATTTGTCGCCAATGAGATGGGCCGTATAGCTTGCTTTGTAAATTCCCTCACTTTCTTCCGTCCAGGCACTAACGGCATCAGCCTTCGTGTTGTCAACTTTAACGGTTTGTTTGAGAAGTTCTTTTCGTCCGGTAACCCCGTTGCCGTTATCATCTCTCAGGGTCACTTTAACGACTATCGGCTTACCCGCGACGTAATTATCCTGGTCTGTCTCAATCGTGGAGTCAGCGCGGGATGCCGTATTCGCCACGATAGCAATCAGCGCTGGCGTCTTAGCGATATCGTCGCCGTTAAATTGCGGCATCAGCGATAACGCGCCAGACGTCTTCCCGGCGGTAACTATTTGGGTATAGGTTCCGTTACCGTTGTCTTTCCATTCGCTTAAGGCGAAATCCTGCAAACCTTTCACCTGTGTTTTTAACGTCATACCTGGGATTGGCTTGCCGCTGGAATCTCGCGCGGTATAGGTCAGCGTTGAGGTTGATTTTCCATCAGCAAGCAGGATTTGCTGATCGACAGAAAGCGTTGAATCGGCGAGGCTTAATGTGGGTTTTTCCACGACCACCATACTTTCTTCACGCCGGGAGAAATTTCCTTTCGAATCTTCCGCTGTAACCGCTATCGGGTAAGTGTTGTCGGTTTCAGGCATTGCCGTGAATCGGTAGGGAGGAATAGTGACCTGAATATCCTTGCCGGAAACAGCTACTTTTCCGCCCGCTGATTGCAGGGAGGCGGCTTCAATGTCATAACCTTTCAGCGCATATTTGGTTTGCAAGGAAGAAACCAGCGATTTAACCTCACCCGGCTTGCCTTTCAACGGATCGGTCAGCGTCAGCCGCACCAGCTCTTTCTTGCGATATTCGAGGACAATATTGTTATTACGATCGACCTGGTCATAGCGACTGCCCACAAGGCTGCGTCGTGCTGCAACTTCAGCCGGATCGAGCTGTTTTTGCAGTGAATGGCCGGGTTGCAACGTCAACTCCATACCAATTCGGGTGTCGTTTTCTCCCTGTTTGCCCTGCCGTTGCTCGGCACTAAAGGAGATCAGGGGAACGGGGGTGTAACTCAAACCTGCGGTAATCGCGTGAGGATCATTTTGTCGCTCGTCTTTACCAAACAGCGCCACTTCATCGCCATAATATTGTTCATAGACCAGCTTGCCGCCCAGCTGCGGCCAGGCCGGTAACCAGCCTTCGGCGCGAAGATCCCACCCGTTCGCCGGACGTGCTTCATAGTCATTGTCGAGTTCCGGTGCACTACGCCAGTTACTGAGGCGCAGATAACCGTTGCCGCTCAGTTTCAGGTAATCGCGCCAGTATTCAACGCCCATCCCGGTTCGGGTGTGATAGCGGGTCAGGTCATGATCGATAAACATATTGACGCCAGACATCCAGCTCGATGTGAAATAACGCCAGCCGATACCGTGGTTGGTTTGAGTGCGATCATCCGTACGGTGAAGTGTGTGCTGGCTGAAGACCAGGTTATCCGGCGTTTCGTACCAGGGATGGAGAAATTCAAATGACGAGCTTTTAAGGCTGAAATCTTCATCCACACCAAGAGATACCCGGGCAGTTCCCCAACGACTGAGCCAGTCCGTTGCCTGCGCAGAGGCAGAAGAAGCCACCCAGCCACGCGCCATACTCGCCGCCTGTTCGCTGTCCATATCGCGTGCTAAAAGTGTTCCGCTTTGCTGCGCCACTTCCGCGACCTGCATTTGCGGATCTTTGCCATCGCGCTCCATCTGCATTGCTTTCAGGTTGCGCGCTTCAGGGCTGTTACTGTTAATGAGGGGCACATCTATTTCATCGCCCTGACGCACATTGTCAAAGCCCCGCGCAAAGGTACGGAACTGATTCAGGCGACGTAATTCATCAACGGTGATACCAAAGCGTGCCGCGACCGTTGGTGGCGATTCCAACGCACCCAGGGTATATGGAATAGTTTTAACGTTCGGCAGGATCAGTGACGCGGCAGTATCCGAGTGCGCAGGATTAATATGCGTAGGGGCAGCAGCCATAACAGGGAATATAGTTTGTGTTATCAGGCAAATACCGGCGGTCAGACGACGTAAACGATCCCCCAATCCACATATGGTGTTATCGCCCCGACGATCGCCATTCCCATGCGCTTTCCCTGCCATTTGTCATCCCTGTCGCTATGCGTTCAGATTAAATGACCTTTCTTTAACATGAGGGAAAATGATGATTCATGATTAGCAAATGATGAATACAGGCGGAATAATGGAAATAACAACAAGATAAGAACAATACCTGATCAAGGGTTATCAGGGGGAAGAACAGGAGAGCTTTCCCGCCAGAGCAATAACCCTCCTGTAAATACGTTACTTCATTTTCACCTTTGCGGTGACCAATAACGCCGTCAGCAACATCAATGTGCCGGACAACATCAACGGCGAAGTCAGACCAATATTATCCAGCGCATAACCGCCGATTGCCGCGCCACAGGTATTAGCAAGCTGAATAACCGCCACCTGAATAGACCCGGCTTTTTCTGCCTGATCGGCCAGTGAGCGGGTGATCCACGTTGACCAGCCGACAGGAACCAATGCAAAAGTTAGCCCCCAGATAATCGCCACGCCGGTAGCAACGATTTTATCGCTTCCCCACAACGTCAGCACCAACGCACTCACAGCCAGTATTAACGGCGCGCCTGCTAAGGCCAGTTTTACCGAACGTTTAAGAATGAACGACGAAAGCGACGTACCAATAAAGCTGGCGATACCAAAACTCAACAGCACCAGCGTTAAGCCATCCACGCCGAATCCCGCCAGGTTCATATACACCGGGCGAATATACGTGAAGAAAGCAAACTGCCCGGCGAAAGACATGAAGATGGCGATCATCCCTGCCATCACACCCGGACGTTGTAATAAGCGGAAAGTATTTTGTTTCTGATGCGAGGGTTCGCCTGGCAGCGAAGGCAATGATTTGATAATCCAGAAAATACACAGCACGCCCATCACCGCCGCCGCATTAAAGACATTGCGCCAACCGATAAGCTCGCCTAAAAAACTGCCCAACGGTGCGGCAATCACCAGCGCAATAGAAACCGCGCCGAAGATCACCGACAGCGCCTTCGGCACCGTACGCGGCGGTACCAGACGCATGGTCAGCGACGCCGACATCGCCCAGAACCCACCCAGCGCCAGCCCCAGACAGGCACGACCGATTAAAAGCAAACTGAATGAGTTAGCAAAGGAAACCAGCAAGCAGGAGAGCGTCAGCAAAACGGCAAACAAAATAACAACATAGCGGCGGTCAGTGGCCTGAATGGTCTGGGTAATAAACAAACTGGCAAACATTGCCACAAAGGCGGTCACGGTCACCGATTGCCCGGCAACCCCTTCCGAAATGCCTAAATCCTGGGCCATTGGCGTCAACAAACTGACGGGCAAAAACTCAACGATAATCAGACAGGCGACGCAAAACGCCACCGAGAAAACGGCTGACCAGTTCGGTCGGGTGATGGCATCCGCGCCGCGGTTTTCGGCAATAAATTCACTCATGGTGTTACCCGTGGCATGTTTCAGGGGAAAAGCCGACCACTTTAACATTGAAATGTGTGACGCATTTAACGTTTTTGCAACTTTTACGGTGTTGTGGGAAAAGTTCGAGGCTGCTCGAAGAAATAAAAATCATAGGGCAAGGTGATATGCATTTTCGCAATGGGGTTGGGAATAAGGGATAAAGTATTGCACTTGGTGATATACTTTAATAACAGGATCTCAACGATATACGCGTGTTTAAAACCAAATAGTTTGCAAGGGAAGCCAGGTCTCATGCAATGACAGATGAAGAGTTGTGCCGGGCCATTTTAGAAACGGAACAAGGTAAAGCTGATGTACTTGGTGGTGGCGTTTTTAAAAAGCGCCTTCACCGAAATCGTGAGCGTGCAATTATTCTGGCAAAAGGGGGAAGCAATTGGTTTTACACGTTTTTATATGCAAAACAGGATATGTCGAACATCAATAGTCAGGAACTGGCTGGGTTTCGTGAACTTGCAAAGCATTATGCCTTCCTGACGAAAGCCCAACTAACAGCAATGATTACACTAAAGAACTGACAGAGATCTGCTATGACTGCAAAAACTAAATTTAAAAGTCCTGCATTTGAGGCTATTCACAGCGCAGCGGCTGGATTGTCCAGCGTCGATGCTATTTCTGCCGAAACAATGCGTACTTTTGACAAAGCCTGCCTGACCAGCGTGCAAGACTTACAACCTGTTGAGATAAAAGCACTGCGGGAAAAATTAAAAGTGAGTCAACCCGTCTTCGCTCACTATCTCAATACCAGCGTTTCAACTGTACAAAAATGGGAAAGTGGCGCTAAACGCCCCAATGGCATTTCATTAAAACTGCTCAGCATTGTGCAAAAACACGGGCTGGAGGTGCTGCTGTAAATAGAACGTAGATAATGCGTTCACCTACTGTCAGTTCCAATACCGGATGCGGCGTGAACGCCTAATCCACCCTACAGGTCAGGCGCGGTCTGTAGGCTGATAAGACGAAGCGGTTTTAATGCAGCCAGTGAACGCCCTCGGCAGGCTGAAAGAACGCGTTATAGCGCATCTGAAAAGCATTAATATCCTGCATTTCAGGTTCGGTTTCGCGCAGAAAACCCAGCGCCAGCCTGACCTGAGCATCAGTAATCGGCGCGGCAAGGCGGGCTTTTTGTAAAATCCGATGCCATTGCAGCATGTTCTGTTCGCTACCATCGACAATGACAATTTGCCAGATGAGCAACACCTGCGCGGCGTTTTGCAGGTGCGACTCATCCGGGCGATGCAAATAACGTAAAAATTCGTCACCGGCTGACTTTCCCATTTGATCGACCATCGACTCCACGGGTACGACATCGATGTTCAGCCGATCGCTGAGACGGCGAATCGCTTTTCTGGCCCCGGATGTCAGCACCCGAAAACCAATCACAAACACTACCGCCAGCGTGGCGAGCATTATCCAGATCATGAGTTCTCCTGCGTAATCAGAACTCATAATATCTGGAAACCCTCGCCAGTTACTAATCCACCAGAATAATCTTCAGTGCAAACAGAGCTGCGACCACCACCACACACAGGTTCAGATCGCGCCAGCGCCCGGTGCACACTTTCATGATGCAGTACGACATAAAGCCGAGTGCAATCCCTTCGGTGATCGAGAAAGTAAAGGGCATCATCACCGTGGTAATAAATGCGGGCACCGATTCGGTAAAATCATCCCAGTTAACGCGCGCCAGGCTCGAAGTCATCAGCACGCCAACAAAGATTAACGCTCCGGCGGTTGCGTAAGGAGGAACCATCGCCACCAGCGGTGAGAAGAACATAACCAACAGGAACATAACGCCGACCACAACCGCAGTCAGCCCCGTGCGACCACCGACAGCCACACCTGAAGTACTTTCAATATAGGCGGTAACAGACGAGGTACCGATAAACGCACCCGCCACCGAACTGACGCTATCAACATACAGCGCCTTATTCATATTGGGGAATTTACCGTTACTATCTATTAAGCCAGCTTTATCAGTTACACCAATTAATGTTCCTGATGAATCAAATAAGTTGATCAGCATAAAGGAGAAAATGATACCGGCGAGTTCAAGTGATAACGCGCCGCTCAAATCCACTTCACCAATGACGCCGCTAATATCAGGCGGAATGGAATAGACGCCGCTAAAATGAACATCACCGAAAAATAATCCACAGCAAGACGTCACCACAATAGAAACAAGCACCGCGGCATGAAAATGACGTGATGACAACACGGTTATAATAAAAAACCCTAAAATACCTAACAACACGCCGTGAGAACTTAAATCGCCAATCATCACCAGGGTGTCTTTATTGGCGACAATAACGCCAGTATTTTTTAATCCCATTAAGGCGATAAATAATCCGATTCCGCTGGTGATACCAATACGTAAACTTAATGGAATGTTGGAGATCATCCAGTACCGGATACGAAACAGCGTGAGCAAAAATAGCCCAACTGCGCCCCAGAATATCGCGCCCATCCCGGTCTGCCAGGAGATACCCATCGCCCCCACGACCACGAACGCAAAGAAGGCGTTCAGCCCCATTGCCGGAGCCAGCGCCACGGGTAAGTTAGCAAATATCCCCATCGCAATACTGCCGATACCGGCAATCAAACAGGTGGTAACAAACACCACTTTCGGGTCCATTTGTGCCGCGCCGAGGATTTGCGGGTTCACAAAAACGATGTACACCATGGTTAAAAAAGTGGTCATCCCCGCAATCAATTCTGTGCGGACGGTGGTCCCATGCTGAGGTAGTTTAAATAATCGCGAAAGCGTCCCTGATTCATTACTCACGTAATCGGTATTGTCATTATTCATTTTTTTGTCCATTGGAGGAGATTTAATCCCTTGCTTTTGTAAAACAAATGACAACAACGGTTCAGTGATAATTATCACATTTCAATTGCACATTAATGGATATTCTTTAATAATCTCGCGACGTTTCTTTATGATAAATAATAATCAAATTGATAAAATCAAAATGAGAAAAATATGAATAATTCTATTAACCATAAATTTCATCACATTAGCCGGGCTGAATACCAGGAATTGTTAGCCGTTTCCCGTGGAGACGCTGTTGCCGATTATATTATTGATAATGTCTCTATTCTCGACCTGATCAATGGCGGAGAAATTTCCGGCCCAATTGTGATTAAAGGACGTTACATTGCCGGTGTTGGCGCAGAATACGCTGATGCTCCGGCGTTGCAGCGGATTGATGCCCGCGGCGCAACGGCGGTGCCAGGGTTTATTGATGCTCACCTGCATATTGAATCCAGCATGATGACGCCGGTCACTTTTGAAACCGCGACCCTGCCGCGCGGCCTGACGACCGTTATTTGCGACCCTCATGAAATCGTCAACGTGATGGGCGAAGCCGGATTCGCCTGGTTTGCCCGCTGTGCCGAACAGGCAAGGCAAAACCAGTACTTACAGGTCAGCTCTTGCGTACCCGCTCTGGAAGGCTGCGATGTTAACGGTGCCAGTTTTACCCTTGAACAGATGCTCGCCTGGCGGGACCATCCGCAGGTTACCGGCCTTGCAGAAATGATGGACTACCCTGGCGTAATTAGCGGGCAGAATGCGCTGCTCGATAAACTGGATGCATTTCGCCACCTGACGCTGGACGGTCACTGCCCGGGTTTGGGTGGTAAAGAACTTAACGCCTATATTGCTGCGGGTATTGAAAACTGCCACGAAAGTTATCAGCTGGAAGAAGGACGCCGGAAATTGCAACTCGGCATGTCGTTGATGATCCGTGAAGGGTCCGCAGCCCGCAATCTCAACGCGCTGGCACCGTTGATCAACGAATTTAACAGCCCGCAATGCATGCTCTGTACCGATGACCGTAACCCGTGGGAGATCGCCCATGAAGGACACATCGATGCCTTAATTCGCCGCCTGATCGAACAACACAATGTACCGCTGCATGTGGCATATCGCGTAGCCAGCTGGTCGACGGCGCGCCATTTTGGTCTGAATCACCTCGGCTTACTGGCACCCGGCAAGCAGGCCGATATCGTCCTGTTGAGCGATGCGCGTAAGGTCACGGTGCAGCAGGTACTGGTGAAAGGCGAGCCGATCGATGCGCAAACCTTACAGGCGAAAGAGTCGGCGAGACTGGCACAATCCGCTCCGCCGTATGGCAATACCATTGCCCGCCAGCCTGTTTCCGCCAGCGACTTTGCCCTGCAATTCACGCCCGGAAAACGCTATCGGGTCATTGACGTCATCCATAACGAATTGATTACCCACTCCCGCTCCAGCGTCTACAGCGAAAACGGTTTTGATCGCGATGATGTGTGCTTTATTGCCGTTCTTGAGCGTTACGGACAACGACTGGCTCCGGCCTGTGGTTTACTCGGCGGCTTTGGCCTGAATGAAGGTGCGCTGGCGGCGACGGTCAGCCATGACAGCCATAATATTGTGGTGATAGGTCGTAGCGCAGAAGAGATGGCGCTGGCGGTCAATCAGGTGATTCAGGATGGCGGCGGGCTGTGCGTGGTCCGTAACGGTCAGGTACAAAGTCATCTACCGTTGCCCATTGCCGGGCTAATGAGCACCGACACGGCGCAGTCACTGGCGGAGCAAATTGACGCCTTGAAAGCCGCCGCCCGTGAATGCGGTCCGTTACCCGATGAGCCGTTTATTCAGATGGCGTTTCTTTCCCTGCCAGTGATCCCCGCGCTGAAACTAACCAGTCAGGGGCTGTTTGATGGCGAGAAGTTTGCCTTCACTACGCTGGAATTCACGGAATAATAAAAAAAAGCCCGGCGTCATGCCGGGCAAAAGTCACCAGTTACGTTTATGCCACTGTCAACTGCTGAATTTTTTTCTCGCGGCGGATTTTGCGTTCTTCCATCACCGCCACTATCGCCATCAGGCAGATACAACCAATCGCGGCGATATCCAGCGCGGCGAAGGTGCCTGCCCAGCCGGTAAGGCCAAATACCGGCGTCCCATCGGCAATCATTCCCAGACCTAACTTGGCAAAGCTGTCACCAATCAGGTAAGCGAAGGTGCCTTTAATACCATCGGCAGCGCCAATCGCTTTTTTAGGTACAAAGCCAACAGCAGCTACACCAATCAACAATTGCGGGCCAAAGACCAGGAAACCCAACGCAAAGAGAGAAGCAAGGTAGATATATTCGTTGCTGGCGTGTTGATACACACCGAGCGTGGCGATAATCAGCGCCAGCGCGATACAGGCCACCAGGCCACGGCGACCGTTCGCCAGGTCAGAGAGCCAGCCCCACAGCAGCGTACCGACCAGCGCACCAGCTTCAAACAGCGTAAAGCCCTGAATCGCCACCGCTTTAGAGAGTTTCAGTTCCTGGAACGCATACACGGTTGACCACTGGTCGATACCAATACGCACCACATAGAGGAAAATGTTGGCAAAGCACAGCAGCCAGATCACTTTGTTTTTCAGCACATACTCAACAAAGATCTGCCACTTGGTCATATCGGTAGATTCTGTCTCTTTATCCTCTTCACTGATCTCCTCGCCAAACAGCTCTTCAGCTTTGCCGAGGCCATAAGATTCCGGGGAGTCGCTGCCGTAACGCAGACCGATAAAACCAACAATCAGCGCGATAATCGACGGGAAAATAAACATGCCGATGACATGACCATCGAACAGGTAATTTGCGCCGAACAGCGCCACACCTGCTGCGCCTGCACCACCAAGGTTGTGAGAAATGTTCCAGAAACCGAGGAATGTCCCGCGTTTACGACGCGGCGTCCATTTGGTGATGGTGGAGTAACTGCACGAACCGCCGGTACTCTGGAAAAAGCCGCTTAAGGCGTAGAAGGCAATCATCAGGAACAGGCTAACCGAGCCGCTGCCCATACTGGCGCTGAAGCCCAGCATACAAATGGCAGACAGGATCAGCATGAACGGCAGGAATTGTTTGGTGTTTTTGCCGTCGGCGTAGTAAGAAACCAGCGTTTTACCCACGCCATAAGTGATGGAGAAGCCCAGGCCGATCATCCCCAGCTGCGTCATGCTCAACCCGTAGGTCGAGATCATGTCGTTCTGCGCGATGTTAAAGTTCTTGCGAATCAGGTACATCGTAAGGTAGCCGATAAAGACCACCAGGTAGGATTGCATGAACGGTTTGAACCACATTTTGCGCCGCACTTCGAGCGGAAGGTCCAGGGGCGGCTTGCGAACCTGGTTTAAGAAAGCCAGCATGGGTTACTCCTGAAATGAATACCTGCGTGAGGCATGCATTGTAAAAATCAGCAGCAAATCAGGCCTGAGATAGCGTCCAGGCAAAACCTGGAAAATTTCTTAGTTTTGCCGGATATGAAGTGAAAAGGTGAGATGCATCACGCTTCTCGCGGTGTCTGGGCGTTCAAAAAGGGCAGTAATAGCAGTGCGGAAATCCCGGCGGCGATGGCGATAACCACAAAAAATCCGCTCCAGTGCCAGGTATCGAGTACTTTCGCCAGCGGCCAACCAGCAAGCGACGCACCAAGATAAGCAAACAAGCCGACAAATCCCGTCGCCGCCCCTGCTGCCTCTTTGTGGGAACACTCTGCCGCCGCCATGCCGATTAACATCTGCGGGCCAAAGACAAAAAAACCAATGGTGAAGAAGCAGGTTGCCTGCATCACGTAGCTGGCAAATGGCATCAGCCACAGCGAGCCGACTGAAAGCAAAATTCCGGCAGCGAAAATCAAATTCATCGGCCCGCGGTTGCCGTTAAAGAGTTTGTCCGAGCCCCAACCCGCTACCAGCGCACCGATAAATCCGCCCAGTTCAAACATCGTCACAGCCGTATTCGCCGTGACCAGATCGACGCCCAGCGTCTCGGACATATACAAATTGCCCCAGTCGTTGATCGCCGCCCGAACCACATAGACCAGCACATAGCAAAACGAAAGTAGCCAGATATACGGATTCAGCAACACATACTTGGTGAGGATCTCTTTACGCGTCAGCCCTGCCCCTTCTTGTTGTTGAGCAATCTCCAGCGCGTCGTGCCGCCATTCACCAACCGCTGGTAAACCTAACGCCTGCGGGCGATCGCGCAGCCGCCAGCAGAGAAAAATCCCCACGACGATCGCCATACAACCAGCAATCATCATCCCGGCACGCCAGCCGTAATGCAGCGCAGCTGCTGCCATCACAATGGGAATGAGCGCACCGCCAACGTTATGCGCCGTGTTCCATAATGCCCACCAACCGCCGCGCTCGGTACGAGAATACCAGGCGGTTAACAGACGCGCACACACCGGTGAACCCCAGCCCTGGAAAAAGGCGTTCAACACCCAGAGCACGGCAAACGCCCATAGCGACGTCGAGAAGCCAAACAGAATGTTGATAATGCCCGTGGCGATAAGCCCTATCCCCATAAAATAACGGGCATTTGAGCGGTCGCTGACAATGCCGGAGACAAACTTCGACACGCCGTAAGTAATGTAAAACAGGGTCGCTAACAGGCCGATATCGCTACGGCTGAGCACGCCGTTAGCAAGGATTTCTGGTACGGCGGCGTTAAAACTTTTACGCGTGAAGTAAAACAGCGCGTAACCCAGCCAGATGGTCAGCAGAATATGCCGACGCCAGTAGCGATAGCGGGCATCAATTTCATGTTTATCAGTCATTAATGGCGCATCGGCAGGCGCTTTCAGAAACGGCAACATCATCGAACCTTAGACATAGCGTTGAGGTAGAGAAACGCTGACACGCGTGCCGTGCAAACAGGAGATGGTCAAGGTGCCGCCCAGCGCCGTTACGCGCTCGCGCATTCCGGTGAGGCCAAAACCTTGTTGCCCGGAACCCGGCGGCAAACCGCTGCCATCGTCTTCAATTACCAGCATCAACCGTTCATCCTGCTGCCAGCCTTGCAGGGTGACCGCGCTGGCATCGGCATGTTTCACAATGTTGTTCAACCCTTCCTGGCAGACGCGAAACAGCGTCACGCGCTGGTTTTCGCTTAACGCTGATTCATCGATTCGCCATTCGAGATGACTGACAATGCCGCGCCCTTCCAGCTCCATTTCCCGCATCAGTGAGCGGATGGCCTGCTCCAGGGTGAGATCATCCAGCTGGCGCGGACGTAACCGCCCTAACAAACGGCGCACCGCATCGTAAACACCCAGCGACAGTTGTTCGATGAGCTGCCCGCTCTGCTTCACGCTGGCGTTATCTGCCGCCAGCCGCTGAACAATACCTGCTTGAGTACGAATAGCAGTGATGGTCTGACCGATATCGTCGTGCAGCTCACGCGCCACATCACGGCGCACGCTCTCTTCAGTTTCTAACAAACGTTCAGCCAGATGCTGATTGCGCGCTAGTTCCTTTTGCAGCGACTGGTTAAGTTCACGCAACCGCTGGATGCCTGCGCCCAGTAACAACCCTGTCAGACTTTGCACCAGCAGCGAGAGCAATAAATCCACCGAATGATCGCGCCAGGTTTGACTGGCGATCAGCGCGATGGCGTTCATCAACGTCGCAATCAGCGCCCCTTGCCAGCCGTAGTGCCAGGCCAGCGCGATAATCGGCAGCGCCAGGCAGAATGGCGTAAAGCGCGACAGTTCGTCCGGCAATCCCAACTGGAGCCAGAGACTGATAACAAACAGCAGCAAGTACCAGACCAGATGCCGCCCGCGCCAGTTGATCGGTTGAGAAACTAACGACGGCCCGAGCGGCAGCCAGATGTTATTGGCGAGATAGTGCCAGAACACCAGACATATCGGGGCCAGCGTCAGGCCGCCAGTTAAAGTCAGCAACAGCGCATTCCACGACTCTTTCCCGTGCCAAAGCCAGGGCAGCGACTGCAACAACGCCGCCGCCGTCAGCGCCGCACCCTGTAACAGCAAGGTGCGCCAGTCACGTTGATGGCGATAGCGCGAGATCAGCGCCACGGGCAATAACGTCAGTAAACTACCGATCATCAATAAGGAGAAATGGGTTAAACCGACCGCCTGCATTAGCCAGTAAATCAGCAGCCACTCCGCACCCAGTAGCACCGGCCAGTATCCGCGCGGGCATTGCAGCATTAGCCCTAGCCGCAGGCCAAACGGAAATAACAGCACCGCCATATCAGGGCGCTCAACAAGGTGCAGGCTGATACTCCACAGGCAAAACCATGCGGCAGAGAAGATAAAAAAGCAGGCAATAACGGTAATTAAGCGAGAGAAAAACGTCTTCATCACCAGCCATCAAACATGCGGCGCGCCAGTTCAACGTCGTTACTGACGCCCAGTTTTTCCATCAGGTTAGCGCGATGGACGTGTACCGTTTTCGGTGACAAGCCCAGTTCGGCGGCAATCTCTTTCACCGCCATTCCTTGCGCCAGTTTTTCCGCCACCTGGCGTTCGCGTTTGGTCAGCGGGTCCTGGCGACCGGATGCCAGTTTAATGGCAATATCCGGCGTCAGATAACAGCCGCCCGTGGCAACCGTATGCACCGCAGCAATCAGTTCGTCAGGGCTACAACGCTTGGAGAGAAAGCCGCGCGCCCCCGCGTTAAGCGCCTGCTCAACCAGCGCCGGACTGTCATGAACAGAGAGCATAATCGTCGCCATACCTTTCGGCAGCTGGCTTAGCAGCTCCAGACCGGAGATATCGGGCATGGAGATATCGCAAATACACACCTGCACACCGCGCCCCGGCAGCCCCGCCAACGCCTCGCGCCCCGAACCAAACTCGGCAACTACCTGCAAATCAGGTTCCAGCCCCAGCAGCTGCGCAAAGCCGGAGCGGACGATGAGGTGATCGTCTATAAGTGCAACGGTGATCATGATTGGGTCCTGGCGGATAAAAAACGCGCATACCTTAACGATAAGCGCGATGTTGTTCAAGTTGGATATGGGGTATGTATTGGCTTAATGATGTTGGTCTTATCGTCAAAACGCTTACCTGAAAGGTAAGCGTTTGGTACGTGTTATTGCGAAAAAGCGAATTATTTGTAGGTTGCGATTGCAATATTGCCTGAAAAATTTCTCCTCCTGTTGCGGAAATCGTTTTCAGGTAACAAAGAGTCATCCAGAAACCTATAATCTTCAGCGGAACGCTCATTAAGAGAGTCATCCACTGAGTCGTTATGAATATAATCCTCACCGTATGTTCGATAAATGAAATTAGCAATATTAAAATCGTTACCAGCTTCATTTATTTCGGCTTTTA